>Ga0123355_10000689_pt1 | contig 45941 bp, 31 predicted proteins | sample TergutEmb28metaG_3_FD_89872 | JGI IMG/M metagenome (GOLD analysis project Ga0123355, IMG submission 89872) | Embiratermes neotenicus P1 segment gut microbial communities from Petit-Saut dam, French Guiana - Emb289 P1 | ecosystem: Host-associated > Arthropoda: Insects > Digestive system > Gut ...
TTGCCTTTGTCTAATATTATCCCGCTCATTTTCCGCTACAAACGATAAAATTTGCAAAACAACATCCGCTAGAAAAGTCCCCATCAAGTCCTTTCCTTTTCGCGTGTCCAAAAGCGGCATGTCAATAACGGCTATATCAACACCCCGTTCTTTGGTAAGTACTCGCCATTGGCTTAAAATTTCCTCATAATTTCTTCCTAATCTGTCAATGCTCTTGATATAGACCAAATCACCCGTTCTAAGATTTTTTAACAATGACTGATATGCTGGCCGCTTAAAATCCTTGCCACTTTGCTTGTCTATAAATATCTGCTGACGCGAGATACCCAGTGCTTTTAGCGATGCTAATTGTCGGCCTTCATTTTGGTCAGTTGCAGAAACACGCACATAACCATACACTTTCATATTCAATTTGCCTCCTGTTTTTGATTTTTGGTATACAATTACACAGTAGGCTTTTACAAAATAGTGGAAGGGTTCTGTGGATTATTTCCGCGGATGGAAACATGGAATCATTCATATGAATTTTTCAGTGGATGTGGTATGTTTAATTTGACATTAGGCAACCTCTATTAGCCACATGCGACGAAACAGTCGAGATGAAAACAAAACCATTTTTTTATAGTTATTACTACGAATTTCAAAAACACTCCCCCCACAATAAGGCAGTTTTCCGAATTAAAGGCGCACATCAGGCAGTAAAAGGGCGAAAAAAGAAAAATATCTTAGGAGTCGTAAGAAAACGAAATAATAGACAATCTAATAAATTAAATGCTACAATAGTACCAGCACATAGCGATAGGCGGCACGAATTTGATCACGTTCTAGGGATTGCTTCTTGAAGGGAGGGTAGATGTTTACTCGTTTTCACCCCTAAAGGAGGTGATACCTTGACTATTTTTGAAGCCATTATGATGGTGTTTGCTGGAGGGTCATTTCTGGTGAACTGTGTCAGACTGGTATTAGATATAGTAAAAGACATGAAAAAATAACCGACCCCACGCTAAGGGAATTTCGGTTATTTTTTGTTTCAACAATTAACCTGAAGTAATCCCGCCGTCTTTTTAGCGGTTGTGCGAGGGAAGCGTTGTCCGACGCTTCCCGTTTTTATTGTACTCGCATTATACGTCTTATATACCTTATTGTAAACTGTTTTCATTAACACACTATAATACTAACTCCAAAAGATAGAGTATGGGAAACCCATTTGGAAGGACTGTACGGTTTTACTGATGATTTTTTACCGAACGGACGTGAAATCAACGCGGTAAAATAGATATCAACCAATATCAACCGATATAAGCCTATAGCTAAAAATAGTCACGGGCTTTCGTTTTGCAACAGATTATTGAGCAACCTTTGCGACTATAGTATAATTGGTGAAGAGGGGACAGATAATCATGCAGGACGTAAGTAAAAAAACTCCAAAAACTAAAGATATCGCACTGGATAGCACGGATACCATTAGCCAGATTTTTGATAAAATATTGAAACGCATCCTGCTTCGTCTTTCCAAATCTGCAATAATCGCTCTTATTAACGGACTTTTCGGAGAAAACTTCCCCACAGATAGTGAAGTCTTATTTAACGCCACGGAGAACCTTGATGGAAACCTAAAGAAGACTATGGCTGATATTATTATAACGCTCCGCACAAAGGACAGGATTTGCAGATTTCATGTGGAAGGACAGATTAGTGATGACAATACCATCGTTCTTAGAGTTTTTGAATATGGTTTCCATGACGCAGTAAGGCATCAAGACCCACAAGGCAGTGAGATAACCCTGCCATTTCCGAAGCCAATCATTATTTTTTTGGAGCATACAAGTATCACACCCAATACAGTTACATTAGTATTGGACTTTGAAAAACAAGGACAGTTTAGATACAATGTACCAACAATAAAATTCTTGGACTACAGTGTAGAAGAATTATGTGAAAATCAGATGGTAATTTTGCTTCCGTTATATTTGCTTAAACTACGCCGTGCAGTAGAAAATGCAAAACTAAGGAAGCACCATAAAGAAGAAATTTTAAGGGCAAACGCCAAAAAATTAAAGGAATTGATAGAAAAGAGTCTATTGCCTGCCATTGCTATAAATGAAAAGGCTGGCAATATAACTCATAGTGATGCGTTTGAACTACTAAAATTGCTAAGTAAATTGTACGACTACTTATATGGCGATATAGCGATATTTAAGGAAGAGGAGGTCAAATCCATGTTGGCAGACACATTGGTACTTGAATATGATGTTGAAATCGCTGAGATAGAAGCGAGACATGAAAGTGAAAAAATGGAAATGGCTCATAGCTTGAAAAGAGAAATGGCTCGTAAGTTCAAAAATGATGGAGTACCCACCGAAGTTATCGCTCGTAATACAGGTTTCACAATTTCCGAAATCGATAAATTATAAAGATACAAAAAACAAGCCCCAACACGGAAGGAAAAACACCGTGGAGAGGCTTTTTTTTTGCTGACTTTTTATTACTTGTTCAAATCAATAATCTACCCAAACCCAATGTTCTAAGCCATCATCATCAAATAAGAATTCATGTTTTAAGGCCGCTTCCATAATTTCATAGAAAGCCCAATGGCTACGAGTTACATCAGAGAAAATATTGCTATTTAAGTGATAATCTACTGATTGTGGATTAGGACGCCTTTCAAATGCACGGTTGATTATGGTGACAGTTTCAGCACGTGTAATAGCGTTGTCAGGGCGGAAAGTGCCATCTCCATAACCTTCAATCCAGCCACTATTTAAGGCAGAGGCAATATAGCTATTTGCCCAATGCCCTTGCGAATCAGGGAAGTTATTTGTACCGACTGTGATTGCAAATAGCCTTGAAAGTGTTGCTGTAAGTTCGGCGCGAGTCATTGGGTCATCTGGCCTAAAAGTACCATCTGGGAATCCACGCAAAACTCCTATGCTCGTCAAATAATGTATTGCTTGCGAATGCCATTGTACGTTGTCAACATCACTAAAACGTCCGACGGTGCTTGAAGAACTCGCATTCTCATTGCCAATCAAGCGGAACAATGCCATAGCAACTTCAGCCCGCGTAATAGAACGTTCTGGCCGGAAGGTACCATCTGGATAACCACGCACATAAACTATATGCGTATCAGTTTCCAACACTGGTATAACTGGAATATAGTCTATGATTATTGGCGTATATTCAACATATTCCGTTTGTGGTTCTGGAGCGGTTCTAGTTGCTGGCCCCCTTGCAGAAGGGTTACGCGGTTGTGATGTATAAGTGCTTGTAGTTGTGTAGGTCGGTGTTCTTGCAGGAAGTACAGGTATATTGGGTTCTTCGGTACCTGGGGTTTCCGGTGTACCCGGAGTTTCCGGTGTACCTGGAGTTTCCGGTGTACCTGGAGTTTCCGGTGTACCTGGAGTTTCTGGCGTGCCTGGAGTTTCTGGCGTGCCTGGAGTTTCCGGTGTACTTGGAGTTCCCGGTGTACCTGGTGTACCTGGAATATTCGGTGTGCCTGGTGTGCCTGGAATATTCGGAGTACCTGGTGTACTTGGAACATTCGGTATACCTGGTATCGAAATAGGCTCCCAGTTAGCTGTAACGGTTACAGTCCTACCTATCATAGTAAAAGAAGCAAGTGCATTTTCATAACCTGTAATCACAATGCCTGATATTTCGGTAGTCCAACCTACAAAATTATATCCAGTTGGAGGAACACCAGCGTTAAGGGTAATCGTTGTACCTATGGTTGCGGAATTATGTGAAGCGTAAGCAGTACTAACCACACCCGCACCCAATCCATCATTTAATACAATAATGGGATAATGCCCTGGTGGTATTCGTTGCCAATTTGCAGTCACTGTTACAGGTCTGTCAACCATTGTAAAAACAGTAATGGAATTACCAGAATCTACAATCACAACACCAGCCGTATCCGTAGTCCAACCCACTGAAATATATCCTTCTGGAGGTGTTCCAGCGTTAAGGACAATGGTTGTACCGACTGTTGCATAATTGTGTGAAGCACTTGCCATACTAACCACACCTGCACCCAACCCGCTGTTTAGTACGGTTATTGGGTGATAATTTGGTGGAATAAGCCTCCAATTAGCAGTTACCGTTACAGCCTCTCCTACCATATCAAAGCTAGTGCTAGGATTTCCAGGACTGGCAATCACAACGCCCTGAGTTGATGTTGTCCAGTTCACAAACTCATATCCTAATGGAGGTTCACCCGCATTAAGAGTAATTGTTGTACCAGCGACTGCATAACTATGTGAGGCATTTGCCAAGCTGACCATACCTACGCCTAATCCACTGTTTTCAACGATAATAGGATAGTTCCCAGGCGGAACAGGTTGCCAGTTGGCTGTTATTGTAACTGGTTCATCTACCATCTCAAAAGTAGTATCAGAACTATCAGGGTTAGCAAATACAACGCCCGTTGTATTTGTAGTCCATCCTATAAATACATATCCAGTAGGAGGATTGCCCGCCGAAAGCGTAATAACTGTATTAGCTGTCGCAAAATTATGTGAGGCACTTGCAGAACTTACAACACTTGGTGGATAATTATTTACGGTGATAGGATATGAACCTAACGGCATCCATACCGCAGTAACAGTCATATGACCATTATCCACTGGCGTATTATAGTCAAATTCATTACCTTGCGAATCTATCCAATGTAGGAACAAATGGTTGTATTTTTGAGGTGTAGTTGGCATATTACTTAATCCAACTGTACCACTCTCAGGCACATTTGACACAACTATATTCGATGTGTCACCGCTAATATTGCCGCCATCCAAATCAAATGTAACATTTGCTCTCCATTGTGCATAAAGTGTCATTCTTGCAGGCACTACTGGGGCTGTTGCTGTAAAAATGGTACCAATGTTGTCCCTCAAACCCCATCTTTGGTCATTCCAATTTACAAAATCCCAATTTGAACGTGTTGGGTCATTTGGCATTACTCCTACACCAATAGGATTGCCCACAATAAAACGCTCTAATTCAAATGTTGGAACGGTGATACCGCCTGGTCGTGGTATTGCTCCGCCCGTAGCATCAAATCTTAAGGTTGTATACCATGTAGCAAAAACCACAAATGGATTTTCAACAACAGTGCCTGGCCCAACAGTTGCGGCCGGACTTCCTGACGCATCCCGCGTTCCATTTGGGCTAGTACTCCAACCACGGAACTCATGACCAGGCCATTCTTCCGGGGCTGGCGGCATACCAAGTCCGCAATTTGAATTTGCAATAGTATCTCCTCTTAGTACATGCCGTTCCCTATTTTCAAGATGTACAAGATTAGCCGGTGCAAAACCTGAGTCAAATATCATATACCTAGTCCATATTGCAAAAACCGTCATAGGCCCATTTACTACAGTATCGGCAGTAAACCATGTACCAGAAGCGTCACGTTGTGTATTCCAGCCCATTACGTGCCAATCTGTACCTGGTGCAGTCAAACCAGCAACCCAAGTTTGTGGCGTTGGTATTAGCGGCGTTACATTAGAAGTATGAGGATGCAAATTGTTATTGTTCATGGTATTTCCGGCCATCATAATGCGACTAACAGAAGAATTAAACCCGGGGATATTAGGATTAGCGGCACGATTACTATCAAAAGTAACATTAAAATGCCATTGTGTGTAAACGGTTAAAGTACCATCTCCAGAATCCCAAACAGGAGTTCCACTGCCAAATGCTACACCAGAACCATTAGGCGAGGTATTAAGTGGTAATATGGGTGATGCAGGTCTGAATCGGGTTCCCCATGTAATATTGCCATTAATAACATCCATACTGTACCATGAATTCTCATAACCCGGTGCCGCATTGCCGCTGTTTATCGTACTCCAGATAGTATTCATTTCGTCAAAAGTATATCCTACCGGAATATTTCGGGTAAGCTGAGATGGACTGCCTCCATTTGCATTGATTGTAACGCGAACATAAGGCAACCAACGTGCGTAAACATACATATCACTATGAACTTGCGTTTGTCCCGTAAACCGTGTTCCGGTTCCGTCCGCACTAGAGTCCCATCCCATAAAAACAAAACCTGGATTTATTGGGTGTCTTGGCATTGATGAACCTGGATAATGGAATATCGACCTGCCCATATCAAGCTCCACAACCTGATTGTTGTGAGGGTCTCCGGCAGTAAATTGGCCTCCATTAACATTAAATGTTACTGTTACGCGGTCTGGAGGAGGAACAACTGTAGTATCGTCTGGAATCCAACGTGCAAATACGGTTCTATTACTGTTTACCAAAGTAGTGCCAGTAAACTCATAGACACCGGGAGGCTCATCCCCCAGGGCAACGTCGGTTGGGATAGGTTCGCTCCACCAACCTGCAAAATCATATCCAGTTCTAGCCATAATACTATCTAAAGGCATACCCATTTGCTGGGCACTGTTTGATGTTGCGTTAAAAAGCATTCCGTTGGCATCTATAGTACCACCAGCGTATGGAAATATTGCAGGAATATCACGAAAATGGTTGGTAGTGCTATTTGAAAGAATCACATTTGTTGCAGAAAAAGACGGAAATCCTGCCCCCTGATTACCTGCCGCCCCACCATTTGGATGGAAAGTTACCCTAAACACCCAATGGGCATAAACAGTCATATCTGCTGTAACAATAGCCTCAGACCGTCCAAACCAAGGCAACAACTCACCGGGAGGTGTGGTTTGAAGTGTAGTATGCTCCAATCCAAGGGGAGCCCACCTTGTTCCTGTGCCGTCCCAACCGCCAGGTTGTGTCCACCATCCTTCAAGTGTCATTTCCTGTGGGGAATTGCGTATTACATTAGGCGCGGTGCGAGGCCACGCAACACCCGAGTTTCTGCTAAATGAAGCACTAATACTTGACCCATGTGTAACATTGCGCGTATTGGTCTGAGGTGTTGCACCAACATTTGGACCCAAACTACCGCCCTGCACATCAAAAGTTACAACAACAGGTGCGAGAGGAGTCCAGCGTGCAATAAGTTCAGTATCACGGGTTATAATAGTATTTTCGTCAACTCGTGATACATAACCAACTGCATCTCTAATCCACCAACCATAAAATTCATAACCAACTGCGGTTGGAGGGGCAGGCCAGGTTGTTCCTAGTGTATCAGCGGCACTCCTTCCAGTTTGAACAAGTATCGGACTGCGAATTTCGACCGCATTATTAATAAATCTCAATTGATGACCCCATACTGCAAAAACAGTAAGAGGTGCTTCAGCGGCTGTCACCACACTTGTACCTGTAAATGGCACACCAGTTCCGGTACTTGACCTATTCCATCCTAAAAGTCGATGATAATCCAAAAACGGAATCTCCCCAATACCTGGCATATTTGCAATCCCAATTGTGCCAGATGCGGCAGTACCTGTTGTTGTTACTCGTGATTCGTGACCAGCAGGTGTAGTACCACCATTAGGATTAAAATACACTGTTAAGTTCATAAGAGGCACTATCGTAATTGGCGGCTCTATTGGTAGTTCTGTTGGTGGTTCTACTGCTACTGGCGTAGTCACATATTGAGAAATATCCGTATAAGTGCCATATTCCTCAGCCTCATAATAGGTTGTGTACATTTGTGAATAATCATTGCCAATCGCACTCACATTCAAAGGTGAAATCACCATTGCTAGTGATAATAGTACACATAAAAACTTCTTAACTTCCTCCCTCATTTCGAGCCCTCCCAAGACGACCTTAGACTTTGCCGAATACAAAAATACACTATATTTATGCCCCCCTTTCTGCACCAGTATCATGCTTCATTAATAATTCTACATGAACACATCATGTATACTTTCATGATGATAACGCATTGTATGCGTAAAGTCAACAGTTTTTTTACGTGAGTAAACACTGGATAAATAGGGGCATAATATCTAGGCTAATAATATTATCTGCTTGCGCCTAAAATTTTTCCTCAGTATAATGCACGTATATACTCACGAACACAAATATAAAAACCAAAATGTGAAAAGATGATAAAAATTGGAGGAAGCATGTTAAATTTAATCGCTACTGCCGCTTTTGGGCTAGAGGCTATTGTTAAGCGTGAAGTCATGGCATTGGGATTTTCAAATATCACTGTACTGGATGGCCGGATTGATTTTTCTGGAGAAATGGATGCGATAGCCACTTCAAACTTATGGCTAAGGAGTGCCGACAGGGTTTTACTTAATATGGGGACTTTTACTGCAATGTCATTTGACGAGTTATTTGAAAAAACCAAGGCTCTAAACTGGGCAGATTGGATACCTAAGAATGGAAAATTTACAGTTTTATCAAAATCAGTGCGTTCCAAACTGTATAGTGTTCCAGACATACAATCAATTGTAAAAAAAGCTGTAGTGGAAAAATTAAAACAAACATATCCCATTGAAAGATTTGCAGAAGACGGCCCCGCTTATACAATTCAGGCCGCACTATTAAAAGATGTGGTAACAATCACCATAGATACTACTGGACAGGGTATGGGCTTACACAAACGCGGATACCGTCCAAAAGCCGCCCCAGCTCCTTTGAAAGAAACTTTATCTTCCGCCCTTATTTCCGTAACATATTGGAAGCCAGACCGTATTTTGCTTGACCCCACTTGTGGCTCTGGTACCATTCCGATAGAGGCGGCATTGACTGCAAAAAATATTGCACCAGGTTTATCACGCAAATTCGCTAGCGAAGAATGGCCACAAATTCCATCTCAAATATGGAAAAACGCACGCTCACAGGCGTATGCCGCAATTGATAACTCAGTACCGTCAGGTGAGCCTCTTATTTTTGGCTCTGATATTTCACAAGAAGCAATCGAATTGGCACAAGCAAATGCTATTGAAGCAGGAGTTGATGATTGCATACGTTTTGAAGTATCCCCACTAAACAAAATAGAATTGCCCGGGGAATATGGTGTAGCCATTTCAAATCCACCTTACGGCGAACGATTAGGCCAAATAGAAGAAGTCCAAAAGCTATACGCCGATATGGGACGTATTTTCCGCAACTCCAATTGGTCAGTTTATGTATTAACTAGTGACGAGTTTTTTGAATCAAGTTATGGCAAAAAAGCTATGGCAAAGCGTAAACTTTTTAATGGAAATATCAAAACTGACTACTATCAATACCATGGGCCACGCCCACCTACAAAATAAGATACAAAAACTTTAAGGTTTTTGTACAATATACTCCCTAAAATATATCCTTTTATTACATGCAGTAACATACCTCCTATCTCTTTACTTTTCATGTGTCGTTCTCTATAATCTGAGAAGCAAATCACGGGTTATTAAAACACAATATGGAAAAAAATAGGGGGTTTTTATAATGACGAGTATACAAGGCAAACAACGAGTTAAGTTGATGACCAAGTTAATTGTCGGCGTTTTAGTGTTGGCAACTGTCGGTTTAGGATTGTATTTTGTTGTAATAAGCACTATAGTTCGTAGTGGACTATATGAGAATTCGCTTAATTATCTCAGGAACAACAGCGAAACTTTTGCGTTGCAAGTTGAAAATTACTTTGTAGATGATGGTCAACTTATCGAAACAATGGAGCAAGCAATTGCTCGCGGAGAAGATAGAGTGCGTATGCCAAATGTAGACGGTACATATACCTATTTTATTCCTATTAGTTTGGATACTACTGGCTGGACATTGGTAACGACAGTCCCTGCTTCAGCAGTACACGCCCCAGTTAATACTTTTATTGTCATGGTTTTGGGTTGGGCTACTTTTCTTTTAAGCTGTGTAATAGTAGCAGTCATCGGATATATGGCCGTTCTTATTAAAAGGGCGGTACAAGAGTCAGTACAGGCTTTCCAATCAGCCTCTTTAGCTTTGGCTCATGGCGAAGTTATTCAAAAGTCAAACATGAAAGAGGATACATCTTTTGGACTACATAATATTAGTGCAGAATTTGACCGTAACTTGGGTATACTATCCAGCCTGATACAATCCATTTCCTTTGTGCGCGAAGAACATCTTAAAGGCAATTACAGAGCCTCTATCGATTCCAACGCTTACGAAGGAGCTTTTGCTAACGTCACGTCGGGCATAAATGAAGTACTTGCCCATCATACTTCATCCAAAATAGAGATTTTGGATTGTATCTCTTGTATCGTAGATGGTGATTTAGATGCAAGTATCCGTCAATTCCACGGTGAAGAAACATATATCAATATGACCGTTGAAAATCTCCGCAAAAGTATGGCACGAATCGTTGAACTTTCGGTTAAAATGGAAAAAATCAGCACCTATCAAGACAATGAAGCAGGGGATATTGCCAAAAACCTTCAAGATAAACTGGATAAAGGCATACTTCAATTTGCTTACGAGACAAAAATATATGACGAAGATACAGCGGAAGCTGCCGCCTCTTATAAGAAAATTGGCGATACAATGGAACACGCCGTAACTTTTATCAAAAGTTATGTTGACGAAATTAATTCTGTACTGGCATCCATTGCCGAAGGTGATTTGACTTCTACCATAACGCGCGAATATATTGGAGATTTTGCTGTAATAAAAAATTCCATTAATAATATTTCCACAACTTTGCGTAAAACTATGAGTGAAATAACAACAGCCTCCAATAGTGTTTTAGAAGGCGCGAATAGAATTACCTCAAAATCCACGGAACTTGCAGAAGGCTCTAACACACAGGCCGTTGCCCTTGAAGAGCTAAATACCTCTGTTGAACTGGTTAATAAGCAAACACAGGAGTTTGCACTTAACGCAAGCGAAGCAAATTTGCTTTCAGGCAAATCTACAACCAACGCTCAAGAAGGATTCAAAGCAATGGAGCAGATGGTAGAAGCAATGACGCAAATAAAGGATTCTTCCAACAGTATTTCAAAAATTAACAAAGTTATTCAGGATATTGCGTTCCAAACCAGCCTGCTTTCACTCAATGCTGCGGTAGAAGCCGCCCGAGCCGGTGACCATGGCAAAGGTTTTGGTGTTGTTGCAGAAGAGGTACGGAGCCTTTCAGCAAGAAGTCAGGCCGCCGCCGCTGAAACAACTGAGCTTATCCAAAATTCTATTTCACGTGTGGAATCTGGGGTTGTGATAGCGCAAACTACATCAGATTCGCTGAACACCATAGTATCAAACGCCAGCGAAGTTCTTAATCTTATCAACAATATCACCAAAGCGGCAAACGAACAGGCAGAAATGGTTTCGCAGATAAGCAAGGTACTACTTTACACTGCCAACACGGTACAGGATAACTCAATTTTCGCCCATGACGCCGCCGACACCGCTCAAAAACTCTATTCCCAATCAGAAATGCTCACGCAGTTGGTATCGCATTTCAAATTATAAATACAAAAAATTAAGGTGTGTTCCCACTAACTAAAACACACCCTGCATAAAAAATGCACCCATTATCAGATTCAGATAACAGGTGCATTTTTTATTTACATCATTTACACAATTATACATCCAAGTTCTGTACCCTGGTTGCATATTCTTGGATAAACTCTCTGCGTGGTTCAACTTTATCACCCATCAACTGGGTGAAAACTGAATCTGCGGCTCTAGCATCATCCAAATTTACACGCATTAGTACCCTACGTTCTGGATCCATTGTGGTATCCCACAATTGGTCGGCATCCATTTCCCCCAAGCCTTTATAACGCTGAATGGGCTTGATTCCATCGCGTCCTATCTCACTTAGCAAATTTTCTAATTCCCTATCAGTATATGCGTAATACTCTTTGCGCCCCTTTTCCACCTTAAATAATGGTGGCCTTGCAATATATACTTTACCATTTGAAATCAAATCGGTCATAAAACGATACATAAAAGTCAATAATAATGTGCGAATATGTGAACCATCAACATCTGCATCTGTCATAATCACAATTTTATGATATCTAAGTTTTTGAATATCAAAATCCTCATGTATACCAGTACCAAATGCAGTAATCATTGCCTTGATTTCTTCATTGGCCAAAATTTTGTCAAGACGCGCCTTTTCTACATTCATGATTTTACCGCGTAGCGGAAGTATTGCCTGCGTCTTAGGAGTACGGGCACTTTTTGCCGAACCGCCCGCAGAATCACCTTCCACCAGATAGATTTCGCAAAGTTCCGGGTCTTTTTCAGAACAATCAGCTAATTTCCCGGGAAGTCTTCCATTTTCAAGCACTGACTTACGGCGAACAAGTTCCCGTGCTTTTTTGGCCGCATCCCGCGCTCTCGCCGCCATTAAACCCTTTTCAACTACAATCCTACCCACGGACGGATTTTCTTCCAAGTAGTAAGCAAAACGCTCTGACAGCACATGTTCTACAGCGGCACGCGCTTCTGTATTGGTCAATTTGACTTTTGTTTGGCTTTCAAATTTGGGTTCTTCAATTTTTATGCTTACCACGGCGGTTAATCCTTCGCGTACATCTTCACCGGATAGGCTTTTATCATTTTCCTTAATCAAATTGAACTTGCGGGCATAATCATTGACCGTTTTGGTCATACTGGCACGGAATCCGATTAAATGGAAACCTCCGTCCACCGTATTAATATTATTAGCAAATGCGTAGGTATTGTCCAAAAAGCTATCGTTGTACTGCAACGATACTTCTACTTGTATGCCTTCGTGCATTCCTTCACAATAGAAAATATCCTCAGTTAGTGGGGTTTTATTTTTATTGATATGTTCTACAAACTGGCGTATTCCACCTTCATATTGGTAAGTCCGTATAAGTGCAGGAGCGGTACGTAAGTCTGTTAGGGTAATCTTCAGCCCTGCGGTCAAAAATGCCATTTCCTGCAATCTCTGCTTTAAGGAATCAAACATAAACACAGTTTCCTCAAAAATTTCAGCGTCTGGCTTAAAATGCACAAAAGTTCCAGTATCCGTTCCATCACCAATTACGGTCAACGGCTGTGTTACATCACCGCGTGAAAAACGTATTTCATGAAGCTTGTCGCCATCACAAATTTGAACAATAAGCCATTCAGAAAGGGCATTAACAGCCGAAGCTCCAACACCATGCAAACCGCCTGATACTTTATAACCACCACCGCCAAATTTGCCTCCTGCGTGCAAAATCGTAAACACAACTTCTACCGCTGGAAGTCCGGCTTGTTTTTGGATACCTACCGGAATGCCACGGCCATTGTCGCGCACGGTAATACTGTTGTCCTCTTGAATTGTAACCTCAATTTCAGTACAAAAACCTGCCAAAGCTTCATCCACGGCATTATCTACGATTTCATATACCAAGTGATGTAGAGCCTTGGAATCTGTACCGCCTATATACATTGCAGGTCTTTTGCGTACAGCCTCCAATCCCTCTAATATTTGTATGTTTTCGGCAGTGTATTCTGGTGTCATTTCAACGCTTCCTTTCTTGATATATTTCCGTTGCTTGATATATTTGCGTATATATTTCCATTTTCCATTTTCATTATTTTTTCTGCCTCGGCTTTTTTCAGTACATCTTCAACACCGGTACATGTTAAAATGGTTTGCAAGCCTTTGATATGATTTAGCAAAAATCCTTGTCGTTTTTCATCCAGTTCTGACAGAACATCATCCAACAACAAAATGGGCATACGTCCTGTGCGGCTTTTTATGGCCTCTATTGCCGCCAATTTTGCAGACAAGGCAGCAGTTCTTTGTTGCCCTTGTGAACCGTATATGCGCGTGTCATTGCCGTTAATGGCAAATCCCATATCATCCTTATGAACGCCCACGGACGTGCTTCCCAAAGCAATATCACGGGTTGTATTACGTTTTAATCGTTCTTCATATTGAGAAGGGTCTGTGACTTGAGGTCGGTATGTTAAGTTTAATTCCTCGCCCGCACCTGTCATACTTGAATGAATATCCCTTGCAATTTGCCCTGTTTGCTCAATAAACGCCGCACGATGTTCCATTATCTTAAGTCCATACTCACAAAGGGGTGCATCCCAAATAAACAAAGTATCCATCAATGTCGAATCTTTTGATTTTGCAATTGTTTTCAATAAATTATTGCGTTGCTTTAAGGCATGATGATACTGACGCAAGGCATGGTAGTACACATTGCTTAATTGACATAGTTCCATATCCATAAAGGCGCGACGTTCTACAGGTCCTGCCTTAACAATCCTTAAATCTTCCGGCGTGAAAATTACAACCAAAAGCATTCCAAACAACTGGTTTAATTTCTTGATAGGGATATGGTCAATAGCAATACCCTTTTTTTTGCCGTCACGGAATAAATGAGCATCAATAGAGCGGCACTTACCATCTTCAATAATAACCTGAACATGTGCTTCCAACTGTCCAAATCTAACCAGTTCACGTCCATTATTTGCACGTTGTGAACGCCCCGTAGCACAAAAATAAATAGCCTCAATAAAATTAGTCTTACCATTGGCATTATCGCCATAAACTATATTAACGCCCTGGCTTAGTTCCACCTGCAAGTTTTCAAAATTACGAAAATTCTCAAGCGATAGTTCCCTAACCCACATTTTCTACCTACCCGCGAAGACGTAAGGGAAGAATTAGATATTTTGCCTCATCGCTTTCCAAGCCACGTATTATACAGGGGCTTAAACCTGTGGTAAAACGTGCCACTACCCGCTCCTCATCAATAGCACGTAGAGCATCAATCAAATAACGTGGATTAAATGCTATTTCCAAGGTGTTTCCATCCACATCCGCTGAAACCTCATCATATGCAGTACCCATTTCGGTATTGGATGTTATAACAATATGATTGTCCTTTATTTCCAATTTGACTGGACTTTTTTTACTTTCCCGGGCAATAAGGCAAGCGCGCTCCAGTCCATCAAGAAATGCCGTGCGTTCAACCGTAACATTGGTCGTAAAATCTTCATTGAAAATTTGGTCATAACGTATAAACTCGCCTTCCAGTAAGCGTGAAACAAAAATAAATTGCGGCAAATCAAAAACAATTCGCTTGTCTGTAAAATAAAATTTGACTTCTTCATCCTCTGGAAGTATGCGGCTAAGTTCGTGTAATGCCTTAGCTGGAACCACAACTGAGATTGGTTCACCAGTTGTTGCGCCCTCAGGCAAGTCTGCACGCCGATATGAAATTCTAAATCCATCAACAGCAACAATATTCAAAGCGTTGTTACGATGCTGTATTAGTTCGCCTTTTAACACTGGCTTAGTGTCTTCCACTGCCACTGAAAAAATAGTTTGCCGTATCATTTCTTTCAACTGCTTGGCAGCTAAGGTATATCCATTTTCACGCTCAAGGTTAGGCATAACAGGAAACTCTTCACCAGGTTTGCCAAGAATCTTGAAACGTGCTTTGCCACTTTTACAAATAGTCACGTTATCTTCATCACAAGAAATCTCGATGTAGTCATTAGGCATCTTTTTTACAATATCAGTAAACAACTTTGCTTCCAGTGCTACTGACCCAGTGTTTTCTATTTCAGCCTCAAGATGATCCGTTTCAATACTCATTTCCAAATCATTTGCCATTAAGCGTAAACCATTGTCATCGGCAGTCAGTAATATACATTCCAATATGGGAAGCGGTGTCCGCGTCGAAACAGTGCGTCCTACCAAACCTATACCTTCTAGCAACCTATCCTTCATACAACGTATCTTCATTTTTGCCAACTCTCCTCAAATTTTTTATACACAGGCGCGGTAGTATATATTATGTTTAATTAGTAGTAGTAGTAGTAGGGGCTGTGGAAAAGTGGATAAGCCCTTAAAATCCCATAGGTATCAACAAAACACCTGTGTATAACCCTGTGTATAAGTGTCTAATAACTCCCCGAGTTATCCACTGTTTCCACAGGTCCATTTTATGGTAAAAAATTATCCACAGATTTTGATGAGTTGTCCACAGCTTATCCACAGGGTTATACACAGGGTTATCAACAGTTGTTTGTGTTTTTATGAAACAAATAGTTGTTTAATTTTAAGCCTGAGTTATCCACATGTGTATTGTTATTCTTGAATCAATCTTTCAAGTTCCATGATATCTGCGCGTAAGCGTGAATCACTTTCAAGCTCACTAGCAATTTTGTCACAACTGTACATTACAGTAGTATGGTCGCGCCCACCAAAGAATTTTCCTATATGTGGCATTGAAGCGTCCAATATTTTACGAGAAAGGTACATTGCTATTTGTCGTGGGAAAACAATACTTTGCAACCGTCGCCTTCCTGTTAAATCAGACACTGTTAAATTATAGTATTCAGCTACTACTTGTTGAATATACGGTACAGATATGTCAAGACTATTCTGGCCATCAACTTGGTCACGCAATGCCTTCTTTGCAAGGTCTAATGTAATAGGTGTATTGGTAAGTCTTGCATATGCGGTTACTTTGTTAAGCGCGCCTTCCAAATCGCGTATGTTTGAAACTACGTTTCTTATTATAAATTCCTTGACTGCATCGGGTATTACTAAACGTTCCAATGCTAGTTTTTTATCCAAAATGGCTATGCGCGTCTCGTAGTCCGGTAAAGTGACATCTACGGTCAATCCTTGACCAAACCTTGTTGTAAGCCGTTTTTCTATGGTTGTAAGTTCCTTTGGAGATTGGTCACTAGTTATGACAATCTGTTTACTGTCGTTATACAGTGTATTAAATGTATGGAACATTTCTTCCTGTGTCTCTACCGTGCGTTCTAAGAATTGAATATCATCTAATAGTAGAAGGTCACAATTGCGGTACTTGTTTTTGAAACTTTGAGTGGATTTTTCGCGTATAGCATAAATCAGTTCATTTGTAAAAGTTTCTGTGGATTGGTACATAACCTTCAAGTCAGGATATTCTTCTATTACATGATTGCCAATTGAGTGCATTAAATGTGTTTTTCCTAATCCAACGCCTCCATATAAAAAAAGTGGATTATAATCTGTTTGACCTGGTGCGTCAGCCACAGCCCAGGCAGCAGCATAAGCTAATTCATTGCTTTTACCTTTTACAAAAGTGTCAAAAGTATATTTTTTTAATAAGTTTGTCTTTGCGTAATTTTCAGAGGAAGCTTTTTTTGTTGCATCAAAATCTTCTGGAGAAACAACACGTACATCAACATCAGGGTTTATTGCGGTACGGGCGCAACGAGTTATTTCAAATAAGTATCTTGTACTAATAGTAGTCTTAAAAAAGTCATCATCGGTCATGATTGTTAGTGTATTGTTTTCAAAGGAAATCGGGTATAACGGCAGTATAATTGAGTTATATACCACTTCTGTCATTGACTTTTCCAAGTAGAGAAGTGTTTGCGCCCAATACTTTTCCGATTTATCCGTAGTCATTATGCAACCCCTTTGTTTGTCCGCTTTTTTATCATTTGCACATCATATTTGTTAGCAGTAGACCAAGAAAAGTTATCCACAGAATCTCAAAGTTATCCCCGTTTTTTCAAGAGTTATCCACATTTTCACCATGTTTTATCCACAGAAAATTGAAAGTTATCCACATTTTTGCCCTAAGTTATCCACAGAATGTGATAAAAATATTTTTAGCTCAAAAAAAGTTATCCCCGTTTTTTTCAAAGTTATGCACAGAAAATTGAAAGTTTTCCACAGATTTTTTTGAGTTATCCCCGTTTTTTCAAAAGTTATACACATGTGGAAACTGTGGATAACTTTATCCACAATCCACAGGTCGAAATGTGGAAAAGTCCTTTTCTGCCCGGTATTATAACAAAGTTGTTGTGGATAATCAAGGCCATTTTTCAATTACCCTGTGGATAACTTTTATTTGTTTCATAAATTATACCATTTATTTTTACTGTTTTTGGTTATTGTTGAAGAATTGAGTTATCCACAGGTTTTGGAGCTGATTTTTGAGAGATGTATTTGAGGATAACTTTTGAAGACGAAAAATGATATTTGTGTATGTTAAAATATTACAGGGTAAATAATTGGATTTGCTCTCTAGTATAACATCATATATGAAATTAATTCCAGATGAAAATGTTGACTTCATGGAATGCCATAGATATACTCTATTTGTGGCATTTACATGTATTTTATGAAATTTGATGTAGAAGAAGGGAGCCTTTTATGAAAAAAAGAAACAAGTTGGCATTGATGTTAGGGATGTCTCTGCTATTTTCAATGATGCCTACGGGTATGTTAGCCTATGATATTTATTACTCTGATTATACCACAGAGGAAGATTGCAATTATCACCATCATGAAGACTATGCAAGGGACTACATAGAAAATGTGAATGAATACAATGAAATTGAAGAAATTGATGGTTCCGAGAAGTTTGAAGATGGATTTACAGAACTTGTAGATGTAGCAACAGGTGCAATGGTGTGGGTACCTACTACGTTTTTTTGGGTGAGTTGCGAACTTGATTTTCTCTATGCCATAGGTTTGGCTAACAGTCCCGAATTTTATGGAAGAGTTTCTGAAATCATTATTTTGGATGATTTGATATTGCCTAGAACAGCGGCTATTGTAAATCGTAATGTTAGGTTTCATGGTAATGGAAATATGATTAAAAATCCAAACGGAAACACAATTACAGTTAACGGCGGCAGCCTTACTTTGAATGACACTGAAATAGGCGGCGGTGGAAATGGTGTTGTTGTTACCAACGGGGGTTATCTCGAAATAAACGACAGCAAGATAGTAAACAATGCCTATTATGGCATTCTTGCTAACAATTCAAGGGTAGTTGTGTTTGATGGAATCTTTGAAGGCAACGGAACGGATGGTTTACGTGGTACTCAGCAATCTGAGGTTACGATTTACAATGGAGAATTTTTAGACAATGACCGTCATGGTGTTAGTGCGTCAAATAATACCACGCTAACTATAGCTTCTAGCGGTGGTGAAGTATTAATTTCAAACAATGGCGAACATGGTATTTATGCTTTTGCTTCAGATATCGTTGTCTATGACATTATAATTGAGTACAGTGGGTTAGATGCGGTAAATTTTCATCCAGGAGTATCATCATTTACAATGTATAACGGTATAATCAGGAATAATGATGAATTTGGTATCAGAACCCAAGGCCAAACAGTTATAACTATACATGACGGCCTGATTAAAGGTAACGGTATTGATGGTGTACGTGCAATTCATCAAGCTGAGGTTGTTATTTATAATGGCAAGTTTTTGGATAATGGGCGTCATGGCGTAAGTGTGTCAAATAACACTCCACTAACTATAGCTTCAAGTGGTGGTGAAGTATTAATATCAAACAATGACGAACATGGTATTTATGCTTTTGCTTCAGATATCGTTGTCTATGACATTATAATTGAGTACAGTGGGCTAGATGCAGTAAATTTTCATCCAGGAGTATCATCATTTACAATGTATAACGGTATAATCAGGAATAATGATGAATTTGGTATCAGAACCCAAGGTCAAACAGTTATAACTATACATGACGGCCTGATTAAAGGTAATGGTATTGATGGTGTGCGTGCAATTCATCAAGCGGAGCTTTTTATTGATAACGGAGAAATTATAGAAAATGGACGTTATGGGGTTAGCGTTTCAAACAATACTTCATTAACCATTGCGCGTCATGGAGGAGATGTACTTATTGCGGACAACGGAGACCATGGTATTTTTTCCTTTGCTTCGTATATTGTTGTTTATGATGTTATCATTGAGAGGAATGGAACTGATGGCATTAATTTTCATACTCATATAGCACCATTTATAATGCACAATGGCATAATTAGAGATAATGAAGAATTTGGTATCAGGTCACAGGGTATGACAGTCATAACTATACATGATGGTCTGATTGAAGGTAATGGCATGGATGGTGTACGTGGTGCCAACCAGTCAGTGATTACTATCTATGGCGGCAGAATAGCGAACAATGAGCGTTACGGGGTAAGTTTCTCAGTCAATAGTACTCTTAATAATATTGGTGGCATAATTGAGAACAACGACATAGAACAAATACGAAACGCCAGTGCAATTCAACCTTACCATACTACTGAACGTTTGCTTGCAATATAGCGCAAAAATTGTATTGTGAAATGTAAGGAAGTATAGTAGATTATTGTTAGTAGGTAGGTGGTTGCACCCACATATTATGATTCCCATGAAATTGGCAAGTCATTTTATTACGAGAGGGGAAAGAGTTTGGTGAAAAAAATGAAAAAAATCGCTTTGAATATTTTGGCATTTGTTGTTATGATATCAGCAATTGCTACGTCAAGTGCGACGGAGGTAGAGGCCACTAATATAGTATCCGCTGGTCAAGATACAATAGTTAGATTCTTTGCAGTGTTTGACGAGTACGGAATACAGGAGGCCATCGAAAACATAAATGATACCTTGCTTCCAGGGCAAGTAAGTATGATTATGATTTGGGGCGATATAGCATTACCACAAACTGAAACCATATATAATCGCAGTGTTATAATAGCTAGTGTTCCTGGTTCAAATGCTAGTCTATCTGCTGCTTCTGGCTTTAGTTTATCTGCTCCACTGATATCTGTAGCTGGTGGCGGTATATTAACTCTTGAAGACATAACGATAGGTCAACGGAGTGTCGCTGATATTAGTTCACCTGCGGTTGAAGTACATGATGGAATACTAAACATAACTAGCGGAACCCAAATTGCAGGGTCTGGTCAAGGAGTTAGGGTAAATGCTAATGGTATTGTAAACATAAGCGGTGGTTTAATCTCAAACAACTCAAATGCGGTTGTTGTCACAAGTAATGGCATGTTGAATATGACTGGTGGTACGATTTCAGATAACACAAGCCACGGCGTAGTACTTAGTGCCAATGGAGCTAACTTTACCATGACTGGCGGCACCATCGAAAACAATGGCTACAATGGTGTTCATGCACAAAATGACACTACCTTCGATATGAGTGGTGGCGTGATTAGAAATCACAACAACCATCCAAATACTTCGGATAATGCAAGTGCAATACGCGCTTTTGATAGGGTTACAATTGACCTTCATGGAAGTGCGGTTATTGATGAACATGATACTAGTATTAATGTTAGCGGTAACGGCGGTCAGGTCAATGTGCGTGGCGCGAGGATTATTAATAACTAACAACACATCTTTACTACAGAGGGGCGTTTATTAAGAGCTAGCCTATCCTTTATGCTAGTTGAATGTGGTTATTAAAGCGAATCTACAGCTTATTTTATATGTGGGTTCGCTTTAATTTTACAGAAATGCAATGAGTTATAAAAATTTGGAACTTTAGCTTTTGCATAAATGCAGTACGATGTGAAATTTTAGAAATAATAGGGGGTCGAATAACGGATGTGCATAATCAAAAAAAGGAATATCGCATTTTTTGGGGTTTTAATGGTTTTCCTATTAACTGTGGCAATTACTGTAGTAACCGCCGCAGAGTTAGAAAATGGGATTTATGTCCCGGTTGCGTTAGAGATTACAACCCCTCCAGCTATAGATATTATCGGTTTGAATGATGTTACTGTGGATTCTGAAACTGGGCTTCGTAATGCTGTAACATCTGGTGCTAATGTTACCATTACAATCACAGATAACATTACGTTGACTGGTGGAACTTTAACCATTAATGGTGGACGAACTGTACGAATAATCGGAAACGGACATTTAATCAGCAATCCGAGCGGAAATACAATATCAGTAAGTGGCGTAAGCACTCTTAGTTTAGAAAACATTTACATTAGTGGCGGTGAACATGGTATCCACTCTATTAATAGTACACTTGAAGTCGTAGAGAGTGTTATCGAAAACAATACTCAGGACGGCATACGTGCCAATAACTCGTTTGTCTACATTCGTGATACGATAATCAGGGATAATGGAGAACGGGGCATTCTGGGGCAAGCTTTCTCAACAATTATAAAACATGACACAACAATCAAGAACAATGACAGTCACGGTATAAGTGCTTATTCTAATGTGAATGTTTATATGCACGGCGGGAGCGTAGAGGGCAATGATGCTAATGGTGTTATCTTAAATAGAGATAGTAATTTCGTTATGTATAGTGGTACGATTAAGGGTAATAGACAGCAGGGGGTTTTTGCGGGGAGCGAAACGGTGTTTACCATGCACAGTGGCATAATCGCGGAGAATGGAATGTACGATGATAACGTCATAAATGCTCTTTCAAGCGGTATACATGCAAACAACGCATATGTAACTGTATATAGTGGCACAATCACAGGAAATGCCTATCACGGTATTTTGTTTGCTGGGACTTTTTCTCAAGATATTACAGCCACAACTTTAACTATAGGTTGCAATGTGCAAAATGGAGTAGTTGTGATTTATGATAATTTGAACGATGGCATTCATAATCGTGGTACGAGTGAAAGCAGAATTTACTTGCACAACGCCATAATCAGAGAAAATGGTGGACGCGGCATTATAGGGCATGTTCATACTACCATTACTATCCATGACACTGTAATCAAAAACAATAACGGTCATGGAATAAGTGCTTATTATAATGTGAATGTTTATATGCACGGTGGTAGCATTGAGGACAATGATGTTAATGGCATTATCTTAAGCAGGGGTAGTAAGTTAGTTATGTATAGTGGTACGATTGCGGGTAATGGACAGCAGGGTGTTTTTGCGAATCCCAACACTACATTTACCATGCACAGCGGCACAATCAGGGGCAATGGAATGTACAATGATAATATCATAAACACATTTTCAAGCGGTATACATGCAAATAACGCGTATGTGACTGTGTATAGTGGCACAATCACAGGAAATGCGTACCATGGTATTTTATTTGCTGGGACTTTTTCTCCAAATGATTCAGCTACAATTTTGAATGTGGGTTGCGGTGTGCAAAATGGAGTTGTTATAATTTCTAACAACGAAAACGATGGCATTCATACTCGTGGTACAAGCGAAAGTAGAGTTTATGTACACAATGCTATAATTAGGGATAATGGCGGACGTGGCATTATAGGGCATACATCCACTACTATTACTACCCATGACACAATAATCAAACGCAATGGCAGTCAGGGTATTAACGCTTATTATAATGTGAATGTTGTTATGCACGGCGGTAGTATAGAAGGCAATGCAAGCAATGGCGTATCTTTGAATAGAAATAGTACATTTACCATTTATAGCGGTGATATAACAAACAATGATAGCCATGGTATTTCAATTAGTGGTGGTAGTGTGGCTATGATGAATGGCGGCGAGGTTTCCAATAATATTCGGGGCGTGTTTGTTTCGGGGGGAACCTTTACTATGAATGACGGGACAATCATTGACAATTTTATTGACCGTCCAATTGGCTATACCTTGCGTAATACAGTGGGCAATAGTATAGGAGTGCAACTTGGTACAAATTCGTCATTTATTATGAATGGGGGCGAAATTACACTTACGCGTGGAACCCTATCTGATTTTGGTATGGGTGTTTATGTGTCCAGTATTAATGCAACCGTAGTAATGAATGGTGGTACCATTACTAATCATAGTTTTGGTGTTCATGCAGAAGTGGCTGGCATGAGATTTTACATGAATAATGGCACCATCAAAGATAATGATGAAGGTGTAAGGATTATGAATGGCAATTTTGAAATGAGCGGCGGTTATATAATATACAACTACCACAGAAGACCTTTACCACCTATTTGGGTACCAGTGTTTCCTCCACAGTTCCAAGGCATTCAGGGTGGTGGAGTTAATCTAACAGATACTCCATTTAACATGAATGGTGGCACAATCAGCTACAATCGTGCTGTTGCTTGATAGGCTGGGCTTAAGCTAACTACGGATTTGTAAGAACGAATAAAAATTGGGTAGAAATAAGGGTCTGTCTTGAAACTTTAAGTTTCGGACAGACCCTTATTTTTTTGGAATTTTTGTAACATCCTTGGTTTAGCTCTCTATCTGGTAGTTTAATTATAAATCCTACCGCCATGTGGGTTCACTTTAATTTTACAGAAATGAAATGAATTATATAAATTTGAAACTTTAGCTTTTGCATAAATGTAGCACGATGTGAAATTGATGTAACATTGTAGAAACAATAGGGGGTCGAATAACGGATGTTCATAATCAAAAAATGGAATATCACATATTTTTGGGTTTTAATGGTTTTCTTATCAACTGTGGTAACTACTGTAGTGACTACCGTAGAGTTAGAGAATGAGGTTTATGACCCGGTTGAGGTGGAGATTGCAATGTCTATAATCGCACCTTATCTATTGCCAAGAAGGTCGACAATAAGCCATTGTACTGAGGGATGCTAGTAGAATCCCTCAGTTCTTTAGTATTCGATTATTATCCGACTAAAGGTGCGAAAAATTGAGTCATGTCCCATAGATTTGCCTGAATTTTTTGATTCTAAATAATTTCTACCTATAACGTTTAGTTTTTGAACTGCCTCAGCCCAAAAGTGTTTTAGAGTATCATTCATATTTTCTTGTAGTTGTTCAACGGCACTTGGTGAAATGCGAATAAAAAAAGCATCATACAGAACAGCAAGCCACATCATGAGATTGTCATAGCCATTAGCAGTTGTGACGTTATTTGCAAGTTTAAGTACATCAATCATAACTTTGTCTGGTACAAAGTTTTTTTTCTCAATAATATCATGTCGTTGTTGAAGAACATAATATTTCAGCTTATCACAAAACTCACGGCTATATTCTGAAATCACGTCAAAAACAATGCCATTGAACTTAGACATAGTATCAGGACTATTTGCTGATATATAATTATCTCTGGTAGAGAGGATCAGCTGATTTGTAACAACAGAATGAAAATTGAAATGGCATGACTTGATGTATTTTTGCTTATCATATAATAATATATGTCTGTATTTCGCATTACTAATACCAAAGCATTGTGGCTCAGTCCATAAATTTTGACACCAAATACTATGGTTTATATTTTTATGTTCTTTATGATTACACTTACGAGGAAATGTAATCAATGTTGTCACTGATGGAGAATGCAATCTTTCAAGCTCTAAAAACAATTTTTCAAAGACGTTATAGTTGTGATTGTATCTAGTTTTAAAATCATCGATATTTCCACGAGGACTAAATTTTGAAAAATAATGCATCATAATGGCACACCTAACAAATGTAGACACAATCCATGATGATACAGGTCCTGACGTACCTGAAGCGAAAACTCCTTGCCTATTCAATTCGTTCACTATCTTTAGATAGGCAAACTCAGTAACTAAAGGCGAATCTATAAATTGTAACGTATTGACAATGGACATCATCTATCTCCTTGCTTGTCCAATACTAAAATGCACTGATTGCAGTGATTTAAATATCAAATATTTATCATATACTTACTTATATTTGGATAAAAACAGAATTGTGGGCAATAAGTAATAAACCACAACTATCTAAGAATAAATCCCTACCAGCACAATGGCATTCTTTACACTTACAAATATTAGTGATTTGTGTCTAAAACTCGAATTTGCGAACAGCCCACTCCCAAGTAAAGTGGCAAAATGGTTTATTTTTGTTACGTTGTAACTATATAGCACCATTGTACAGATAGGGATTTTTTAAATTTAGCCTATTGCCAAAGGACTTTCACTATTGAAATTAACTAATAAACAATCAATCGGCAAATTCATACCATCGTAAAGATTCAACAAGTTCGTTTTTGTGAGCATTGTCTACATCATCACTAGGCGCAGCATACATGACTCTTGTTACGAAAGAATCTGTACTAAAAAGTCGATGTAATTTTGATTTTAATACCTTTTTAATATTTTCCAATTCAATATCACTTGAAGATTGAAACATAGTAAGTAAACCATTATGAAGTGGGGTATCAATTTCGTTAAGAATATTGTCATTTGATTTTCCAAGGAGCAGTCTTTCAATGCATATACTCCTCAATTCATTGACTAAATCCCAACCACCATACTCACACAACAACCAATGTGCAGCGTGCATAGACATTTCTCCGCATTGCAATCCGCTAAAGCAAAGAAACTCTTCTATATTATTTCCAAGTCGCTTACCTTCGGCATACACAGCAAGATTTGCACTGCCGTCCTCTGTAAGTTCCTGAAGTGAAATCATAAATTTTACAAACAAATCCTCTTTACTCACAGCACCGGCACTATGACTAGAATGTTTTTCAAAAACTGACATAGCAAGTCTTATGACTTCAAGTGTAGGCAGAGGAGGAATCTTTGAAGGCTCAGATTCATCCATATCAGATAGAATCAATACTATATCAGATAGATAAATATGAGGGTCATCTTTGTCTGTATCAGTTAAATGAGATACGTCACCAAATCTATACTGCATATTGTCTGGTATATCATTTGATAAAGTAAATGCACTAACAACTTTTTTTAGTATCTCCTGCCCATTACGATCATGTTCATATCCGTCAAAATATTTCATCCAGCCAGTTTCTGTATCGTGCATTTTAGGCCAATAGTCACCATATTTATCTGTGTTATGAAAATCAAACAATTCTTTGCTTTTGCTGTTAAGTACAGTATTGTAGCATGTGCTAAGGAGTAATTCACAGTCTTGAATGGAGGATTCATAGCGTTCCCCTCGCCTATGGCCTCTAAGATAACGACTTATGTTCTTTGCAAACATCTCTATTGCCTTCTTTTGGCTTTCATTTGGGTTATCTTGAATGAAAAGGCTATAATCTTTTGCAAATTTGACACCTTCAATCGCAGACAGAATCATTAAAATAGAACGAATCATAGTTTCACAGATGTGTTTTCGTTTGAGTGCGTCTGGTATATTGAATTCGTCCGTTGAATCATGAAGTACAGTGAAATCAAATGGGATTTTTTTGTAATATTCTTCTGCCATAGATGTATCTGATATTGAAATAGATTTAGCAAAATCATATATACGAACCATCATCTCGTTTTCTTTGCGCCAAGTATTACATTCAAAAGCACTCCCAAATAACGCAACATATAGAGTGCAAACCTGAGTCTCTGTAAGCGCGGGTAGGCATATAAAAGGATAAAGGAGTATCTCATTTGTCATTCCATTATAGAAAGTCTGGACACACGTAAAATAACCATTTTTGTAATTATGGCTTTTATCTTCATTGTTGCGAACAAATAAACGGCAGTCTATCCTCATATCATTACATGCTTTCACTTTGTTTAAATGAAACATATCCCAACATGTTATTTTTGGATACATATTTTGGAAATCTGATTTAGCACCATACAATTTTGTATATGCTGATTTGTAAAACAGATTCTCTTGGTCAAATATGTCGTAAAATCCAAAATAGACATATGATGTATACCCAGTATAAGGAACTGAACAATAGTGGAAAAATTTATTAAAACTATAAGACATCTCATTCATTTTTGGTTTAGCGTGGAACAAACCAGAAAGAAAAAAATCCCTCTTTGAAAGGCTATGCGGTAGAAACAAAGGAATTCTTTTGTATTTTTCCACATTGGATTTTTCATTATCAGGTAATTCATCCCGCTTTTTTTCTATCAATTTCGCAATTTCTCGACTGTGAATATTGACAACATACCTATTCCCAGTTTTGCAATTGTTTTCATTGGGGGCAGGTGAAATAGATGCGACTTGGTCTGACATTCCGAAATTGTTATTAGGTGAGAACTTTTGCATTTCATGATATCCAAATGCGGTGTAATATATATTGTCTGGGGAAAAACCTCGCCGAAACAAACTTATTGCAATACGTGTAATATTTCTGCCTTTAGCGAGTAAATCATCAAAAATTAAGATTTTTAAATCTTTGATATCTTTTTGTGTCCCATCATTATTTTTGCATTCATTGAAGCAATAAAATAGATGGGAACGAGTATTTGTAATAATCACTTTATCAGCCAGTTCTTTAAACCGCTTTCGCAAGGCCTTGTTCTTTATGTAGTATTTAAGGGCAGGCAAAAAAGCTCTGAAGCTGGAAGAACCTTTTCTTGCCACTAAAATAATATAGTCAAATTGCTCAAAACCATAATGTGCTTGAAACCAGTCACTGTGATTTGACTGTAGACAGAGTTCTTTCAGTTCTGGGAACTCATCTATGTTGTTTCCCAGCAAAGAAGTTGCCACAATTTCAAGGAAAATTTTACTGTATTCATTTCCAAAAATATTTTCTAATGTTGGAAATAGAGAGTCTTGTGGTAACTTATGGGTTGGACTAGATATAACCATTTAGGTAATCTCCGCTCATTTATCTCTGGTAATGGTAATTATATGCAAACAAATACCAAATAGTGCTTCAATAAAGCTGTGCCCTTATAGCGCGGGATTATACCACAGTAGGATTATAGAAGTCAAATTTAATAATAGATTAACCGTAGCGAACTCTATTATCACTGTTTCAATGTCGGTTTTACATAGGAAAACTTATTCTAAATTTGTATGTTCATCGTTTATTCGGTTCGTTTGAACTTGCGAGTATGTGTGTTAAAAATCGACAAATACGCAATATTTAACTGGAACATTTCTGCGAACCTTTCCATAGATTGCTTGACGCTATGGCTGTCATTGCGTATAATGCGTTGAGTGTAGGAGGTGAGACGAACATGAGAAGAACGTATCAGCCAAAAAAGAGACAACGTAGCAAGGAGCATGGCTTCCGCAAAAGAATGCGCACATCCAATGGCCGTGATGTTTTACAAAGAAGGCGCAAGAAAGGCCGCAAAGTTTTGACTGCATAATGGAATCTTTAAGAAAAAATTTGGATTTCAAGCGGGTGTATGATTATAAGCAGTCTAAGGCTAATCAATTGCTAGTAATGTACAAGCGTCCTAACGGACTAGAGACAAATCGCTTAGGCATTTCAATTAGTCGCAAGGTGGGTAAAGCGGTTGTGCGTAATCGCATAAAGCGTATTGTAAAAGAGCAATACCGTGCCGACGATAAAGCAGGGGTTAAACAGGGGTACGATTTGGTGATAGTAGCGCGAGTGGCTTTAGGGGAGTTGTCCCCAAATACCGCCTTTGATGAAATAGGCCATGCTTTAATAAATCTTTTGGGCAGGCATGGCCTTAGGACAAGTATTGTAGCCAAAAAACAATCTGAAAATATGATGAAAATATGAATTTATCCAAAATAGCAAAAATCCCTTCCATATGCCTAATGGCTTTGATTAAGGGATACAAACGTTGGATTTCTCCTTTATTGTTGCCACGTTGTCGTTTTTATCCTTCATGCTCATCTTATATGTATGAGGCTGTGGCGAAATATGGCGCGATAAAGGGTTTTTTGATGGGGTGTTGGCGTATTTTGCGTTGCAACCCTTTTTGCAAGGGTGGATATGACCCTGTGCCATAGGAAGTAGTAAGAAAGGAAGAAATAATAGTATGGGTTTTTTTGGTGGTGGACGGACGATTCAGGGGGAACCCGGCCCGATTGTTGGGCCAATTGCCATGGTATTTGGCTACATCGTTGATTTTATTTTTAATTTTATTTATAACATATCTGTCAATCATTCGCTGGGGTTCTCCATCATATTCCTCACAATTTTTGTCCGGTTGGTTATGGTGCCTTTGGCTATAAAACAGCAAAAATCCATGCTGGCAATGCAACGCCTTAATCCTGAAATTCAAAAAATAAGGGATAAGTACGGTAAGTCCAAAGACCCAGAAATGCAACGGAAAATGAATGTTGAAATTCAGTCTGTTTATACCAAAAACAAGGTAAATCCGCTTGGCGGTTGTTTGCCTATGTTTGTTCAAATGCCGCTATTTTTTGGCCTTAGTTTTATCATGCACCAATCGCATTTGTATGTAACCCGTCTTGGTTCTATTTATACAGATATTTCTCAATTTTTGATAGAAAATATACCGCATAACCCTTATATATCTACTATGAACCAGCTAGCTTTGCCATATGCAACTTCTAGCATGATTGAAAACAGAGAAATCAATCTACTTGATTCTGCTCATGTGAATCGTGTATTAAATGTGTTTGGTGAGGTTGAATGGGCTTATTTGCGTGGACTTGTTAATAATTATGCACCTGAAGTTTACTACCAGTTTTCAAACATGGTTGAACACAGGGCGCAAATTGAAAATTTTTTTGGTATGACTTTGACAGCACCAACTGGTGTAAGCTGGCCAGGTATTATGATACCGATTTTGGCTGTGATAACCACGATGGGTACTTCTTGGGTAACTCAAAAAATGAATGTTGTTACGGACGAAAGGGTTCGTATGCAGCAAAAAATCATGATGACTGTAATGCCTGTAATGATGGGTGTAATGACCGTTGGATTGCCCGCCGGTGTAGGTATATTTTGGATAACTGGTTCTGTATTCCATATAGTACAGCAAATAATTTTCAATAACCGTTCTGGTATACCGTTGTTTGAAAAACCATTGTTTAACAAATCGGTACAGTTGGACAAATCTGACAAAAAGTAATAGACGCTCTGGTAGTGTTAAGGAGGAAACATGGAAGGTACAAAGGGAGTAGGCAAAACAGTTGAAGACGCGATAGCGGCGGCATTAAAGATTATGGACGTAACCAAGGAAGATGTAGATATAAAGATAATCGACCATGGTTCAAAAGGTTTTATGGGGATAATCGGTAGCAAACCAGCGCGGGTGTTACTTACCAGGAAGGCTGGCCCTGAGGATGTTGTTGAAGGTTTTTTGCGGGAAGTTGCGGCCGCTATGGGATTGTCAGTGCAAGTAGAAATTAACCGCAAGGAAAAACATTTGTATGTTAGTCTTGTTGGTGACAATATGGGTATTTTGATTGGAAAACGTGGTCAAACATTAGATTCTCTACAGTATTTGACTAATCTAGTAGTAAATCGTTGTGGTGTACCTGAATTTAGTGTAGTGCTGGATACCGAAAATTATCGCAAACGTCGTCGTGATACTTTGGAATCATTGGCGATAAGTTTAGCCAAAAAAGTAAAATCGACCAGGAAAAACGTAGTACTAGAACCTATGAGCCGCTATGAACGGCATATTATCCATATGGTGCTTCAAAGGGATGCAATGGTACGAACCTATAGCGACGGTAATGAGCCGTATCGTAATGTGGTTATCGCCCCTAAATAGGGTGATATTAGACAGGCTCTAAGTTATTTTTCAGACATTCCTAAGGGAAGTAGGATTGAATTTTGAGTGATGTTATAGCCGCTGTTGCGACACCGCATGGCACTGGAGCTATTGGAGTGGTGCGGGTTTCTGGTACACAAACGTCGGATGTTATAGCAAGTGTTTTTAAGCCTAGCAAAGGTAAGCACCCATTGCCATCTCATTATCTTTGCCATGGAACTATTGTGGACAAAAGCGGTGCAGTGGTTGACGAAGTAATGTGTGTAATGATGTACGCGCCCCGTTCTTACACTCGTGAGGATACGGCAGAAGTTTTTTGTCATGGTGGGTCATATACAGTGGCTAGGGTGCTTAAAACATTGCTGGAAAGCGGCGCACGTCCTGCTGATCCGGGTGAGTTTACTAAACGTGCTTTTCTAAATGGGCGGCTTGACCTTAGCCAGGCTGAGGCCGTGATGGAATTGATTAATGCAAGGACTGATTTAGCCCGCCGTGCTGGTTTACGAAAACTGTCTGGCGGGTTTTCTAAAAAAATTAATAGTTTTCGTAACAAGATACTTACTTGGCTTGCACATATTGAGCTTTCAGTAGATTATCCCGAACATGAAGAAGAGGCCATGAATTTGGCTACTGTAAGCAAACAAGGCCAAAACCTTATAGATGAAATGCAAGCACTTCACGCCACAGCAATAGCAGGAAAGCGCGTTACTGTAGGTGTACAGGCTGTCATAGTGGGCAGACCAAATGTTGGTAAATCTTCTTTGATGAACGCCATACTACAGCAAGATAGGGCAATTGTTACCGATGTGCCGGGTACTACGCGAGATACACTAACCGAACCTACAACATTGTGCGGCGTTCCCATTATATTAACGGACACTGCCGGGATTCGTGATGCGGTTGAACCAATTGAGCAAATTGGAGTTGAACGCTCAAAGTTGCAGGCTCAAACAGCAGAGTTGACACTGTTTACAATTGACCGTTCTTTCCCCATAACCAATGAGGATATTGCCATATCACAGCTAATAAACCCAGATAATACTATCATTTTGCTTAACAAATCTGATTTGGATAGCGGTATTAATTGCAATTATGGTGTAAAGGAAACTATTATTGATAAGGTTGAAAGTATGAGCGAACTTCACCAATATTTTGGTGAGGAATTCAAAAAAGTGCCTGTTATCAATGTTTCGGCCAAAACTGAGGAAGGGCTTGAGAAGTTATATCAACTGGTAGAAGCTAAATTTCTTGGTGGAGAACTATCTGCGGATGGGGATTTGATAACCCAAGCCCGACATGAATATTTATTAGGTCAAGCAATTGACCATTTGAGCAAGGCACTATCAGCAATCACCAATGGGATTACCGAAGATATAATTTCCATAGACTTGAAAGCCGCCTATTCCGCTTTGGGTGAAATATTAGGCGAGTCGGTAGGCGAGGATATATTGGACAAGATTTTTGCAGAGTTTTGCGTGGGTAAGTAGGCGTGTTAGTGGGAACACACGCCCTAGTAAAATCTAAACTGGTACGCTTTAAGAGAAGAGGAACCGCCAATGGCTGTTGAGAAGATTGCCAATAAGGTTATGGAATTGCTTAAAAAAGATGCCGGAACGGTTATGGAAGCTATTAAGAAAGAGTTAAACGAGATGGGTCATGTAAACATTATTGTGTCGGGAAAAACCGGTGTTGGTAAAAGCACCCTTATAAATTCTGTTTTCCGCGAAAAACTTGCTGATACAGGAATCGGCGCGCCTGTTACAGAAAGAATCAGGCTGTATACAAAAGAGGACTTTCCTTTGCGTGTTTATGACACAGTTGGTCTGGAACTTGGTACTGATAATCAAAAACAAGTTGCCGATGGCATTAATAGTATAATCAAAAAAGCCCTATCTTCCGGTGATACAGACCAGCATATTCATTGTATCTGGTATTGCGTTAATGTGAATTCGCATAGGTTTGAGCCTGTAGAAGAAGCATTTGTTGAGGGGCTGGCCAAGGATAATGTGCATACAAATGTTCCAGTTATTATTGTATTGACTTTGGCTCATAACAAGCTAGTCTCGCAGGAATTAAGGAATTACATTACTGAAAGAAACATGAATGTAAAGGGCGTTTTTGTTGTTTTGGCCGAGGATTACCATGATGAAGATTTTGTACGTAAAGCATATGGCGGTGAAGAACTAGTCGAATTTACTTATAGCATTTTACCTGAATCTGCACAAAAAGCATTTGTTAATGCTCAATCTGCGTCCGTTAAACTTAAAAGGGATAAAGCACATGCAATAATTGCCGCAACAACTGCAACATGTTTTGGAATAGGATTTGTGCCAATTCCTTTTGCAGATGCCGCGGCACTTGTTCCCGCGCAAATTGGCATGATAGCTTCTATTACTGCGGTTTATGGCCTTGCTCTGGATAAATCAATGATGACGGCAATTATAACATCATTGTTGGGAACATCGGGGGCAACGTTTTTAGGAAGAACAATAGTTGCCAACTTAATCAAGTTTATTCCAGGGATTGGTTCTGCTTTAGGCGGAGTGATAAGCGGTGCAACTGCGGCGGCACTTACAACTGCATTAGGCAGGACATATGTAGTTATTATGGAAAAATTATCTGCTGGTGAAATTAGCGAAAAAGATATTAAGAACAAGAAATTTATGAAATCTATGAGAAAGATTTTTAGGCAAGAAGCGGCAAAATCAAAAAAAGAAACTTCAGAGCCTGTCTAGTATCTCAGTTTACGTCCTATTCGCCAATTATCTTAGTCCTATGCTCTCGTTTAGAAAGGAAGAAAACTATGACCGTTATTAATAATGAAAAGTGTATTGGCTGTAGCAGTTGCATAGGCGATTGCGTTTTTAATTCCTTAAAGCTTGATAATGGCAAAGCGATGCTTGATGGGCAATGTATCAAGTGTGGCCATTGTGTGGCTATATGTCCTTCACAGGCAGTTTCAATACCAGAATATGAAATGTCAGAAGTTGAAGATTACGATAAAAATCGTTTTACATTTGATATAGACAAGTTGCTATATATCATAAAATTCCGTCGTAGTATTAGGCATTTTACTGAACAACCAGTGGAACAAGAGAAACTGGAAAATATCATACAAGTGGGACGATACACTGCCACAGGTGTAAATCGTCAATCATGTCGTTTTGTTGTGTTTCAAGATACTCTAAAAGAACTCAAGTCCACTATCTGGGATGGCATTGATAAAGCATTAAAACAACCGGATAGCAACATCAAGGAAGATGATTTGAAATCTCTACAAAAATTAAGTGACTGGCGAACACAAAACATAGATTTTCTATTTCGCAATGCTCCAGTAGCAATATATATTGCCGCCGATAGCGTAGTAGACGCCGCGCTCGCCGCACAAAATATGGAGTTAGCCGCAATTTCACAAGGTCTTGGAGTTTTTTACAATGGCTATCTTGTATGGGCAACCTCCATGAATTCTGTTGCAACTGAAATGTTAGACTTGCAGAATAAACAAATAGCAGTATGTATGATGGTGGGATATCCAAAAGTGAAGTATCAACGCACGGCACCCCGCAGAAAAGCTGATGTAGTATGGAAATAAGAAGCTGTATTCAACTAGCGAGGAGACATTAAGGGTGAAATTCATTCTTTTCGGTAAAAGCGGTGTTGGTAAATCAACTCAGGAAAAATTGGTTTCAGATATATTGGGCATTCCAAAGATTATATCCACAACAACACGTAAAATAAGGCGCGATGAAATAGATGGCGTTGATTACCATTTTGTCACGAAAGAGGCCTTCTTTAAGCTTCAAGCGGAAGAATCTTTTGTACAGATATCTATGTTTAAGGGTAATCATTATGGAATCCAGCATTCAAGCATATCAGATAACTGTGTCGCAGTACTGGAACCAATTGGAATTATGCAACTTCAGGAAATCTATGACGATATTGTGCCGATTAAATTAATTCTTCCCGAGACTTTGAGGCAAGAACGTCTAGCCAATAGAAATACTGGGCAGTCTATGGAGGATGAAGAACGATTCGATAATTTCCCTGCTAAGTATTCGATTCGTGCCGATGGCACGCCAGAAGAAGTAGCGAGTCAAATAGTTTATATATGCCGTGATTGTCACTAGTGCAACTTAGAAAATATATCCTAATAATATTTTAATACATAAATCTCGCTTCCGCAATTGAATGGGAGCGAGATTTTTTGTCTTAGGCAGGTCTTACTTTTGCTCACTTTGAATATTGCGCAGTGAGATAGCCATGATAAAGAATAATCTCTTTGGAATATTCTCATCATAAATAAAGGCGTACCCAAGCATTCAATTTCACTATAACAGAAACGCGCCCTAGCTTGTTTCACAAAAGTTAGAAATTACGCATATCTTATATTATATGTAATCAATCTAAAAGTCCGATATATCCAATAAAATCAAGGAGGAATAATATTGTTCGACACGCAAATAGCCGGTTTACTTTCAGGAACTTTGTTCAGAAAAATTTTGAATAACGAGCAGATTACTTTATACGAATATAATTTTCTTATGGGGCTTCTCATAAACAATAATATCCCCTTTGAAGCGGCATTCGCTTCTGGAACCAGAAAAAATCCTGCCTCACTTCAGCTTACAATACACTTAAATCCTTCAGCAACATTAGTGCTAGTAGTTGCACTTGAGCCTGGTTCTTCGGTGTTCTCACCAAGTCCATAAGCCCGACAAAAACAGACCTCTAAGGGTATAATTTACAGTAAGCGTCAAAAAGCCGCTCGGTATAAACAACAAGCGGCGGTTATTTTTCTAAACTGATACTGGAAAACGTATGACTACAATTGCTTTGACCACCCGTATATGTGGACAATGCCACCTATCAGCAATACTACTCCTATCAAAAAAATAGATACAATATACACAAAAAACAAAAGAACATCTCTGGTAACACCCTCATATGTAAGGAAGCTGTGGTCGTCGTAAGAGTACATTAGGATTAATTCTTCCCCCACATTTTTTTTGTTTCCTAACCATGTGTAAAAGTGAACCCTATTGGTGTGAAGTACGCCGCCCGCATTATATTGTACATATGTTATCCGTTGCCTACCTTGAAATTCTGCTCTAACTACAGTACCGACTGTTTCAACGCCAGTAGCGTGAATGGGCGCGCGCCTTGTGATATCGGAAGCGAAAATAGCCAGTAAGAATATCCCGATTATTAGCATAGGTACACCCCATGCCAAACTACTATATCTTCTATAGATACGCTGAGCTAACCATCCATAGATATGGATAATGCCTCCTACTAGCAATATCACACTTCCAAAATAGAAGGATACAATAAACACAAGAAACCCCCAAGTATCACCCTTATATATGATGAAGTTAGGGTCGTTGGGAGGGTACACTAGGATTAATTCATCCCCCACATTTTTAGTAGTTCCCCATAACCTGTAGAAGCGTACTCTACTAGTGCGAAGTACACCGCCTGCATTATGTTGTGCATATGTTATCCGATGCGTTGTTCTGGAACGATGTGTTGTTCTGGAACCGCGTTCATATTCTATGCGGACTACAGTACCAATTGTTTCAGTACCTGCATCGCGAATAAACGCAAGTCTAGCGTTATCAAAAACATTAATAACCAGCACAACTACTGCAATTATCAACATAGTTACACCCCATGCTAGACTTTTATATCTTCTTTCTTTCGGCTGAAATTGTTTTTTCACTAATTTCCCCTCCTGTTTTACAAAATTGCGAAGCATTAACAGATTTTATGATTTAATCTACGAATGTGCAATATGAATGATATGGGAGTGAAATCCCATAGGGGTAATATGTTTGAGAATAGAAGTATGTAAAGCATATCTTGCTAGTATGCTTAAAGTATATCAGCAAGATATGCTTTTTGCTTTGATTACTTCCCATAAAACATCCGTTTACTATCCATATAATCTTGCACATACCTCAAACTTTCACCAAAACGCTGAAAGTGTACTACTTCCCGTTCTCGCAGAAATTTGATCGGGTCAGCAACATCTGGGTCGTCGATTAAATTAAGCAAGTATTCATAGGTTGAACGCGCTTTCTGCTCAGCCGCCATATTTTCATACAGGTCAGTTATAGGGTCGCCTTTAGACTGTATATATGCACCTGTCCAAGCACCGCCACCTGCACCAGAAGGATGAATTCCAAGTCCATGATTTACATAGTCAGCATCCATACCAGCTTCTCTCATTTGCTGTGGAGTAGCATTCCGAATCAACTGGTGGCATATAGTGCCTATCATTTCTAAATGCGCCAGCTCTTACGCACACTAACTACTACAATGATTTTATTGGCAACTTTGTATATATGGTAATCGTGAAATCATCAGGTTTTCCCCACCTTCCACCTTTGTCCTTGGTGTATACAACCTTATCCAATACCTCACGCATAAGTTCGTTCTTAGCTTGAGCAGTTGGCAGTTCGTGGTATACTTCTAATATTGTTTCGACTGTAGGTATTATTAAAGAGACAGCTTGTTCCCGTGCTGCTTCAAGCTCAAGTTCTTCTACTAGAGCCGACAAGCTTTCTTCAGCTTGTTGCTTGGCTTCTGTTATTTCTCGCATACGTTGAATGAATGTTTCTGTGGTGTATATTTCACGCTCTAATAGGTCGTGTGCTTTCTTTCGTTGATTATCAAGTTGAACAAGTTCCTTTTCTAGTTTGTTTATGGCCTTTTGCTTGACATTACTCTTAGGTTTCTTTTTATTCGTGGATTTATCCCCTGTCTCCCATTGTAATTTATAGTCTTGCAATATCTCTGCTAGTTCGTCTAATATGGCTTTTTCAACAAGTGCCAATTGTGACGAGACATTTTTACAGTCTATATGCTGGCATAATAGTGTATCGGGGTATCCATTATTTCCATGTGGTCGTCTTGACATGTTACGCCCGCATTTCCCACACACGATAATACCAGCCCATGGATTCTTCAGAACATTATTTTCCTTACGTGGTTTTACTGGATTTGTTTTAATGAACTCCTGAGCTAGGTCAAAAACGCTCTGCTCTATAATTGGTTCATGTAATCCCTTTTCAATAATAACATTATCAGAATCAGACCGTGGCCTGTGTATCTCTATCTCCCCATCCACCATTTTCTTTTTGGCAGGTCGCCAAAACCATCTAACCCACCCAGCGTAATGTGGGTTTATTAGTATGTCTCTTATACTAGAAGAAGTCCATGTATCACCTCTTTGTGGACGTACTCCCATTTTATTTAACTTACGAGCTATTAGCGTAACTCCTATACGTTGTGTAGTACCGTCGGGCAATAACTCCCCAACTGTGTACCATTCATATATTGACCGCACTATATCAGCTTCGGATGGTATTTCTTTTAATGTCCATCCTTTTTCTTTTTCCAGTTTTATTCTGGTGTAACCATATGGTGGGCAATTTCCGGGATATTTGCCTTGTTCTACAGAAGTGATACGCCCACGTTGAAGCCTACGTGTTATTGTTTTAAGCTCTCTACGGCTCATGAATAAACCAAATTCAAAATATTCTTCGTCAAATTCGTTGGTCGGGTCGAAAGTTTTATTCGGCGTTATTATTAGTGTTTCGCTGTACTTAAAAGCCTGTGCTACACGTCCTTGGTCCCGTGCATCACCTCTGGCCAGACGCTCAACCTCCATGACTAAAACGCCCGCCCAAATACCTTTGTCAACCTCTTCTAGTAACCTTTGCATTTCTGGACGTGCATCAATCGTATCACCTGATACAACTTCCTTAAAAATATGGCCAATGTATAGTGGTGATGGTTTGTGATTATGTGCAAGGTTGAGTAATGTTTGTTCGTGGCGTGCAAGGGTATCACCTTCACCGTGGGCTTCAACTTCATCGTCTTTGCGTGATTTCCTCAAATAGATTGCATACTGTTCCATAGTTTTATTCGCTCCTGTCATTTATATAGGTGCCTTAATCTTAGCATGTACACTATATAAGTGCCAAGCTCTATTTTATCAGCGTACATAAAAAATGTGTAAAACAGATGCTCGAAACTGAAGGTAAACTTGTGCCAGCACTAATATATAAGTAAATCGTATTTCGGGGTGGTGCAATGATTAGGCAGGTATACGAACGAATTTTAGTTGAACTTGGGGAAATATTGCAACCTACCCATGTACAGAAAAAATTAAGAATTGAGTACACCGCACCCATTGAAATGACTGTAAAAAATTATTACTTTGCTGGATATTACATTTTTAGATTACGGCGTACCCGTGACAATTTTAGACAACCAGATAGCGATGAGTATGTCCGTCCGTATTATATACAGGAAGAACTACAACACAACCTCGAAAGACGGCGTTTAAGCGGATTAAGTTTTATTGGTAGCTTGCGTCTTTATATAAGGGTTGAAGAGGATAGAAGCCGATTCTATAAAATCTTTGTAAAAGTAGCGGAGGGAGTACATGGACAGGGAAAAACAAATAGGCAAAATTGCACGGCGTTATCAACGTGATGCTTTTGGTGATATTTATTGGGGTGATTTTGATATTGATTTCGGGAAAGGTCGTACACTTGGAAAACTTGCAACTGGTCGAGAGTTTGAAATATTACATGGTGGACGGTGGGTTAAAACTTCCCTTGGATATAGTGAAGCAGAGGACAGATATTACCTTGATGGCATTGGCTTTATTGATGCTCTGGGTATGACCGCAAGAATTTAATCAATCAACAGGCATAAAAAGCCTGAAATATAAAGGAGAATTGCTATGACGCAAAATGTTATTGTTTTATCGGTATCACGTTATCAGATTGCAGATGATAGCGGAAAGACTACAGCGGAGGGGACAAGTGTGCGTTACCTCATGGCCGACGAATTAACACATAAGGAAAATGAACAACGTACTGCCAAGGGATTTGCACCAGCTAAGTGCAACTTGCCATATGGAGCCTACGAAAAGTTTTCGACTGTTCCGGGGCTTTATTCGACGGAGCTATCTTATAGTGTAGATTCTAAGGGTGTAGCGAAAATTACGCCATCGGAATTTACACTAATTAGTCCGCTTAACCTGGCTGGTAGTAAGGGTCTTGGTAAATCTACAGGGGGATTCCCTGCCACAAAGTAAGTCAGGCAGATAAATTAAACACACTAGCATGAAAGAAGAAGGTGGCATGGACGCGGAGGGTAGCCCGTAGGGGGGAGCGGACATTGCCACCTTCACTTGATTATATGTGAACAATGGCAAGAGTCTGGTGGTGATAAATATGTTTACTGGTGAGATTTTACATGACATAAGAGGCGAGAGCAACGAGCCTGTAACGTGGAAACAGCATAGACTTGTTACTCTTCGACTAGCACAAGCATATAGACGCATTAATAGTCCAAAAGCACATAGGGTTTTACAGTGCGGGAGTTCTTTAGTATTCAGAAGATATAAAGACAATAATATGAAACTACACGCATCTAATTTTTGCCAAACAAGGCTTTGCCCGATGTGTTGCTGGCGTAGAAGTAAGCGAAATTTTGCAAGGGTTAGCAAAATAATGGATGCCATATCCTGTGATTATGAATTTTTATTTTTAACCCTAACCTGTAAAAATGTTAGTGCGGATAGTCTTAGTAGTCAAATAGATAAAATGTACTCTGCTTATAAAGCGTTGTGTCTGCGTACAAAATTTAAGAATGCTGTGCATGGGTGGTGCCGGAGTTTCGAGACAACATTCAACTGGAAAACAAGTGAATACCATCCTCATTTCCATGTTGTACTTGCGGTAGATAAAAATTACTTTACCAACAGCAGTTACATTGAGCAAAAAGAATGGGCTTTATTGTGGCAGTCTTGCTTGGAAACAGACTATTTGCCTATTGTTGACATTCGAGTGCTACGTGAATCTGAAAAGGGCAAAGGGAAAGAGGTTGCCGAAATTGTTAAGTATTGCGTTAAGCCAACAAGTGTCATGGCCGACTTGCGGGAAACGGTTGCTTATAGTGAGGAAATACAAACGGAAGTTAGGCGTTATACAGATGTTATCACGGATTCCACCGTGTACACACTCGATACGGCATTAGCAAATAGACGGTTAATCGGTTTTGGCGGGATTTTTAAGACGATTCATAAAGACTTGAATTTATCTTCTGACGATGATTTGATACACGCTACTAATGGTGACGATGAGCCAGAAAAAAATAAATCTTATGATATTGAACGGTACCGTTGGCACAGAGGGTACAAGAATTATTTGCGATTGGACGATTGAATTTTAGAATAAAAAAACTCTGCCCATATCCTATGTGAACAGAGTTTTTGTGTTATATTTTTATTTTGCTATATGAGTTGTCTTGCAAAATGCTGTATTATTGGCTTCAGCAAATCATCAAATGCCGTCTTCACAATATATTGTGTTAGTTCAGAACCATGACTAAAAGCGTAAGGATTTAACATAGCGGCTGCTGCTATTTCTCTCTCTTGACTGTCAAGGCTCATAACAGATTCTAGTATAGCAGAGGCATATGAAGTCATACTCCTGCTGGATATGTCAAATGCACTCCAACCCAATTCCCGTAAAATGTTGGGTAATTCAGATAGGGTTTCTAGTTCATCCGATGCGTCCCCCAAACTAAGTACCATCTCCCAAAATTCAACGGTTTGCATTGTTTCAACAATGATTGCGACATCGGGCGTAAGTTCATCAAATTCAATGCCTTCTCTTTCGGCAGTAGTTCTTAATAGATTATTACCCCAAAGGCTCATGCCAAAGGACATAGAATTTATGGTAGGATTCCTATTAGTTCCTAATGTATTAATCGCAGTAACTACGCCAAGGTAAGAGTTTATTTCTATTTGATTCACTTGAAATTGTATATGCGGAGGAAGTCCGTTATTTCTCCAAAATGTTGTAGTCTCACGCAAGCCGAAGCCACCGCCATGCGTAGCTAACATAGAGATAATAATATGCCCGTCCTCTCTTTGGTAAGTTGTTATTTCCAAATAATCAAATGGATTTACGTTCGCTGTCCGATATGCCCAAGGCATATTCAATACTGGATTAGGATTATCAGGTGTTTGGAAAAGTGAGGGAAGGTATAGCCTTTCTACAGGAAGGCTTTCAATAACTTGCACCTCAAGAGGTTGTAATAAGTGCGTTACCAATTGCTCTGCATAGCTTATCAATTGCCCGTCATTGGCGGCACTGTATGCGATGGCGTGACTAAAGGCTTCTGGATTAGTAAGGGATGCTGCTAATATCTCTGCAAGTTTCCCCTCCAAGGTGCTTGTATTGACACGGATTATAGACCAACCTCGTACACGATACAGGTTTCCAAATTGTTGTACCGCTTGCGTAGCTTCATCGCTTACGGAATATGTTTCACGTATAAATTGCAACAAAGTGGAAATATCAGTGCCAAAGTCGTTAAATTGATAGTCGTTAGGTCTATTATTCCTCAAGCTCAATGTTTCTGCCAAATATTCTTCTGCTGTGCTATTACCCGCTTGCCAAGGTAACTGCAATTCGGGATTCGGTACCTCTGTTGTTTGAAATAGTTCTTGAATATAACATAATGGCGGGTCTTCTAGCAAAATTTCACGCAAACCGGGGATGCTTACATACCTTGCTTGATATGTCCAAGGGTCTTCATAACAAAAACTTATATCACGGAACAACCCTGTTTCTAAATATTCATCTACCATGCTAGGGGTTAAAATAAGAAACGCAAATACCGTTCCCGCCCACCCAAGCTCATCACGTTCAGCATTCATAGCTTTTTCTGGATGTATATCATAATATGCAATGGTATACTGGAAAATCTGCAAACCGTGACCATGTATCGTGTATGTTATGGGAATGTTAAGCGGGGTAGAAAACCAAACACCACCACCAAGGCCGTAAATTTCCCCACTATCAGGCATAACAAGTGACGCGGCGTTAAAATCTCCTCCCAAAAATGTTCTTTCATCGTAAATCATTGAAATCCATGCGTGAGTTGCATGTCTCCCATATGTATCTACAAATGGGCTTGTTGCTATGCTCATAGTTTGCAAAGCGTTGTCATCTGGCAAAACCACTACACCAATATTGATTGGGTCGAATGGTAAATTTAGTTCGGGCAAGCTTACAGTTAAAACCCCAACACGGTTTGGTATAGTACGTTCGTGCGTTAAAACCTCATCATAGAATACAGAGACCTCTGGTACCCGAAGTTCAAGTTCAGTAGCATTTACTGTTGATGTGTTAAATGCCCCTATGCCTGCAATGATTGCCATTGCCATAAGTACGCTAAGTACCTTTTTGACTCTCTTGCCTTTGATGGACACTCGTTCCATGTTAAACACTCCCTTATAAAGTTATTTTTGTTCACTCTAATCATATCATAGCCTATGTGCTACTGGCAACCAAAAGTTGACTAAAAGAAAATCAGGACACTTAAAGAAAACACACCATCTCTATACTGTTAATAGGTGGTGATATTCAGTGGTCTATTTTGGTGAAAGGTTAAAAGCACTTAGACATGAAAAGAAGCTGACGCAGGAACAGCTTGCAGATAAAATGGAACTTGTTAAAAGCTCCATTTCTTCATATGAAAATAATACAAAGTATCCATCTATCGAAGTCCTTATTAAATTGTGCCAATATTTTGGTGTGTCCTCCGATTATCTTCTAGGGCTTTCTGACAAATTGGAATATGAAGTATCGGAACTTGATGACGAGCAACTGAAAATTATATTGTCCATGGTAGCACAATTCATCAAATACAATAGATTGTATAGTAAAGTAAATGCAGATATTACAGAAGAAACAGACTAATATGTGTGAATCAATTAAGCGTCTTTTGAGCTTTTCAATTATGCTGGTGGAGAGGACGGGGGGAAGTGGGGGGAACGCCCACGGTCTTAAGACCTATCCCCTTTGCACTACTCTAATGTAGCGGTTTTGTGTGCTAAGCTGGAAAGGTGCGGCGATATGCTAATCAGTGATTATGCTGTATGGAGCCGGACACTTGAAAAGCAGCACACAAAAAACACTAAGTCAATCCGAGGCTTCAATAAAAATTTTCTGCGAAGCGGTTAGAAAAATTTTATTGGAGTGGATTTACTTAGTGTTAGCGTAATGGACATTAGTTTGCATATTAATCAGTCATGTCAGAATCTAGTTAGATTAATCATCAAAAAAAAATCCCATGTAAAAAATCTCTTAATTTGAAAAAGAATCGAACAATGTTCTGAACCTGTGTTATTCCTACATTTTGCTTCGTTTGTTCCTATGTTATCGGCGTTTACGTACTAAATTTTTCTATCTTGTACTGTGGTGTGCCTGTGTCCATGTTAAATAATTGTGTAATGTGTGTGCCGTGGTGTAGAGGATATGATTCAGAGCGTGAGGTATACCGTGCGTGGCTTTAACACCTTGATATAATTTTATTTAGGCCAGTATTCTTTTAGAATACGCTGCTTTGCCGTGTCAAACATCTCTTCTTCAACTTCAACCCCTATGAATTTACGTCCTAGCCTAACACATGCTACACCAGTAGTCCCTCCTCCCATACAAAAATCTGCCACTGTGTCACCTGAATCTGTGAACGCATAAATAAGTTTTTCCATACTATCCAAATTGGCTCCTAATTTTGTAAACTCTTTATCTTCCCCGTCATTAGGTGGAGTTTTTATTAGGTCAGAATATATATCCCCTGTATAATTTTTCTTTACCATGTGAATGATAGGTCGCCAATACGTTGACAGATTAAGCCATTGCAAATGTGTACTCTGTCTTTCAGTTATATAACAAAGCGTCCACCAGTAAAACAAATCTTCCACACTACATAATCCCTGTAAAGCTTGTGGCAACCACTTCCCTCCTGTCATAACGAGCAAGGAGCCTTCTGGCTTAAGTGTTCGTTTCGCAATTTTTGCTATTTCTGCGTAAAGGTCTATGTAGTCAGCAGAGTAAGGTGGGTCACAAAATATAAGGTCAAGACTCTCATCTGGTATTTCAAGCAGACCATCTCTTAAATCCTTATTAAAAAATTGAAAATCTTCTGGCTGTAAGTCATAGTGACTACCCTTACGTGCATCTAACTCCTCCTTTTTTATTCGCCGTGCAGCAACAACCGGGCTTTTATGCTTACCCTCAGACATTCGTTCAACAACAGAATCATCACTAAGTAGCCGAATCTGCTTCTCGGTAGGATTAAAAACAGTTACCGGTTTACGAATCTCGATAGGACGGGCTTTCCCGTCTTTCCCCTTCCGCACTTTTAACTGCGGAATCTCCGCAGTTGATTCTAACTCTTTCCTATATACCCCTATCGTTTTGTCAGAGACACCTAACATTCCAGCTAATGCACGGTCTGAATACTCCGGAGTGTCTCTTAATTGTGCTTTTATCAGTTCGGCACGCTGTTCCATTGTTATCTGCCGACGCAACAAGTTAATCTGCCGTGCATATGCCATTCTCTCTTCATGGGTGCCAAGGTTAGCTCTAACTACCGTAGGATAGTCAATAATTTTAAGTTCTTTACATATTTTGAGCCTGTGAAACCCATCTAACAAAATAAGTGTGCCGTCCTCTTCGATACAATATTCGATAGGAACAAGTACCCCACGCTTTTCAATATCAGCCTTAAGTGCTTCATATTCTGCGTCAGTCAACGGGGGCATGACTGATGTGTATTTTTCTTCCATATGATTCCTCGCATAAATTTAGTTTTTACGTACTCCTATTAATTTTAACATGCTATCCCTAAAAAATTCTACTCCTATTTTTCTTTCTTGGTCAATGGCCTGCGGTGTGCCTGTTGCAAATAGAAAGAAAAATAGGAGTTGTTTTTATGGAGATTAGGACACCAGAAAATACAATCAGAGTTTTTCCACGGCGAACAACCGCAACCCCACCAGCGTTAACCTAACATAACATAAGCCTATGCAAAGCCAGGGTTCTCCGCCGTTTCTGCAAAGTCATAGGCAAGAAGGAGGCAAGGTCATCCGGTGTTTTAATGTTATGTAGAAAA
>Ga0123355_10000690_pt1 | contig 45895 bp, 43 predicted proteins | sample TergutEmb28metaG_3_FD_89872 | JGI IMG/M metagenome (GOLD analysis project Ga0123355, IMG submission 89872) | Embiratermes neotenicus P1 segment gut microbial communities from Petit-Saut dam, French Guiana - Emb289 P1 | ecosystem: Host-associated > Arthropoda: Insects > Digestive system > Gut ...
AGCAGAAATGGGTGGAGTTCAGACACTACCCGGATATGCATTAAGCGAATTACATTTTACCAGTGACCCACAAGAGCAAATCAATGGTTTGCGAGAGCAAATCAATGGCTTGCAAGAAACAATAGGAACAGAATTTGCCAACTTATATAAGCGTTTGAGTTATAGCTTTGAGGAAATAAATACAGGCAAGCACTGGACAAATGGTAGCTATATTTATAAAAAGACTATAAAATATGTGGGGGCATTAAGTAATAATTATACTTCCATAGGGTCTGTGACAAGCATTTTTGATATAGCTCAAATCAAACTTATTGGTGTTTCTGTTGCATGGTCATTGCCCACACTACTTGAAAATACTCAAGTTGCTGGAACTAGTTCAACTAGTGCAAGATTAGTTAATGGCAATATAGAAGTATTTGTAAATACAACTAGCCCTCTTAACGGCACATGGTGGCTTGCTTTTGAGTATATAAAGATGCCTCGTCTTGAGGATGCTTCGTGGGCAGAGATAGCTCAAATTTCTGCTTCAGGAAAAGCTCGTAAATATTGGGATGTGGGGGATGCAAAAACGATAACACTTTCTGATGGTAGTCAATGGACGCTGGAAATAATCGGATTTGACCATGACGACAAAACAAGTGGAGGCAAGGCGGGTATAACTTTCGCAATGCGTGATCTAATGAATGTCAATCGCAGAATGAGTCCGACCGCTTCTAATCTTGATGGCTGGAGAGGTAGCGAACTTAGAGCGTGGCTTAATAATGAGGTGCTTAATTTGCTTCCAACGGATTTGCAGAATGTGATTGTGCCTGTAAATAAAATATCTTTTTATATACATTTTGTTACGGGGTGGCAATTGGCAACAACTGCTGATAGTTTATTTGTACTGGCGGATCGAGAACTTACTGGGCTTGGGGAATCTCTTGAGGGTTCAATGTATGAGCATTATAGAAACAACAATTTTATTAGCGTTGCTACAAACAGGATAAAGCGTTTCAACAATGGAACGGAACACAATCATTGGTATTGGACTAGGTCAATGAGACTGTTAGACCGTTCTAGCTTTAGAAATATCGGTACAAGCGGAAATATAGGTAACAACCTTGCAAATAATCCCAATTTGGGCGTTTGTGTATGTTTCTGCGTATAAATATTTGACTACAAGATTAAGGTGTTTTAGAAATAGAGTAAAGAGAATACAACAAATCAACAAATGAATCCAAGATTGGCTCTAAAAAGCCAAAGGAGAATAGAAAATGAATAAAAGATTTCAAGAATTCAGCGTTGGTAGAAAAGGCAATGGTGGTGTCAACCTTGCCACAGGTGAGCTGATTTTTAACCACCAAACTACTGACCCTGATTCTAATATTTTGCCAATTACAGTTTCCCATGTGTATTCAAGTAAGACAGGGAAGTTTAATTTGAACTTGCACAAAACCCTCAAGCCAGTTCAAGACAACAACCCCGATGACACAAAGTATATTTTTACAGATGCTTGTGGTACGGAGTATCACCTTGAGCAAAAATTCTTCTACGACCAAAACGGTACAAGAACTTTTGTGAGACCTAACGAAGTCCGCATTGACTTCGAAGGGAAGTTGACTCTTGTTTCCAATCCCAACATTGAAGTCACACAAGAAACAAAATCTCGTGAAGGTCTTGAACTGCAAGGCTTACCAAACAAAAACCTAATAGGTTTTGACAAAATTGAGCCACTTGTCCGTGATGAAGAGTTGCGAGAGATAGAAGATGAGATCCGCCAGCTTGAAAACGGTTTGAAAGAGTTCGAGTTTAATGTTCGTCAATATAACCGTGAGTTAAGTGCTGAGATGCGAGCACTAAGAGTGGATATAAGGAGTATTGAAGATAATGGTTTAGAAGCAGAACAATTAGCAGTTACTCAGTTTAATAGGTCAAGGTTAATGAATAGGGAGCTAATTGTTGAAAGGCGCAAAAAGAACGATTTGACTAGGAGAGCGCCTAATCAACCACTAGGTGGCATAGATCCTAGAGGTCCTATGCCAACGGTTGACAACCCAGACACTTCAGGAACGGTTGACTCATACCCAGATTGCGTGAATTGTTTTGATGAGGGATGTCCTGCATGTCAACCACCGCCTCCACCGCCCCCAGAACCTCCAGCACCGAGTTCAAGTGAAGGAAATGTGGCGGCTGTTGCAAGTGAACAACAAGTGTCAATAGTTCCGCAGAATGCAAATGCATGGAGAGATCGTGTTCTTGGTGTAGATATAAATAGACGAGTATTTGGACCAACACATTTTTATGAGCAAATGGCTCAACATCTTAGCTTTATGAGTTCAATGGCAGATGGATTTGTACCAGGCGGTACTAGACCAGATCACCCATTAAATGCAGGGGGCAGTGGTGACACTAGACGGGCGAGAAGACACCACGCGGCGAGGCGTGCAAGTGCATACTTCCAGCAAGAGTTTGATGAATTAGTTGTAAGACAAGAGCAAGCGATTAGTGACCTTCAGTTCGATATCGAAACACAGTCAAGGGATGACCAAGAAGAAGCTAATGACATGAGGGCTAGAAGTACCAACGCTCAACGACAGTTTAATGTTAGAATGAGAAACTTTGAAAATGCTTCGATAAGTGACCAAGATGCCAGATACGAACAACTTCTTAAAATAACTAAGCTTGAAATCCAAAAATTTGAAGTAACACTCGCATTTGCTCGTTTTATGAGAACTCAACTTGAGAGAGTAGTTCCAGAGCAATCTTTCGAAATTGATGGATTGAGATACGGTTTTAACAAACATGGAGAGCTTTGCAAAATTTCTTATGATTCTGACAATAATCAAGTTAATGTCATGTATGAAGTAGATGGAAACAAAATAGGGAGACTTGTTGACCAAGAAGAAGTTGAATTTACATTTGAATACGAAAATGAGAAACTCATTGCTTTTAAGGACTTTAGTAATCGCCGTTTTACATTCTCTTATAGTGGGAATAACTTAGAAAAAATCGTATACCCAAGCGGTGACGAATTTAAGTTTATTTTTAATGGATTGCTATTGCGAGAAATTCGTTCTCCTTTGGGAAATGGAGTTAAGTTAGAATATGACGCGAATTCAAGGGTATCAAGCATTCTTGATGTTAGTTCAATTGGAGAAGAATCTGAAGAACTTCTCATTGCTGGGTATGGTTCTAACGCACGGAATGTTCTTGACCCTCGCTCAGGCAACAAAGTTGTATATCGCTTCCAAGATGAATACGCCTTAGCTGAGTACGAAGTTGTTGATGGCGTAGTTCGAGCTTTTGGACTAAAAGACTTCTTGTATGAAAGCAATTTGTATAATCTTGAATATACCTTGTCTGTTTCCAATAGAGAAAATATGTCAGTGGAAACAGCAGAAAATTTTATCAATGCATTTGCCTTTGGAGCGAGTCAATCAGTTGCCCAAGTTCGTGGAAACGCAGCTTTTAACAATTTTGACTGGGAGTATACTTCATTTAATATTGATGGAAACCCAGAGAGAGAATATCAAAGCGATATAATTCGTGATGATGTCACACGAAGAATCGAAAAATCATTTGAGTACCGTGAAGACCTTTTAATTAGAGAAAGCTCCCTAGTCACAACAAATGGTGAAGAAAAAAACTATGTTACAACTCACGAATACGATACGAGCGATAAGCCGATTCGCACTATCGATGAAACAACTGGTATTGTAAGTGAAACTATAAAATGTGAGGACGGAAAATTCCGCAACCAGTCATACCATCGCTCCAACCCAGCACTTAAATTTATAGAAGAAGGGGAGCTGTCTGAAAACGGAAGATTGATGTCCGAAACGGACGAGATGGGGAACAAGTCAACTTTCGACTACATTGGAAAAAGCAATATTGTAAGTGGAGTTACTAACGCCAAAGGAAACAAAACTTCAATTGGTATAAACTTCCAAACAAAAGAACTTGCATCAATGTCAACGAGTGCAGATGGTGAAACAAACTCAAGTGTTTTTGGGTATGATAAAGAACAACTGGTAACCCTTGAGAGCGGGAATACAAAGTTTGAATACAGTCACGACGAATTTGGGCGTAGAACGAGTGTTTCGCTAAACGGCAAAGGTTTTGTCCAATACAACTTTACTAGAACTGAAGCGGGTGATGTTGTAGAGATTAGATATGTTAATGGTGGTGGCACACGCACGGTTAGCGACTTGTTTGACAGGGTTACCCAAGTTTATTATTTGCGTGGTGATGCATATGTTATTTATGTAACTAACGAATATACAGACAACCGACATTTCGAATTAGTGACAAGGTCAACCAATCACTTGACTGGGGAAGTTACTGTACTAGAATACGATGATGAGGGTAATCTTATCGATCAAACAGGGCGTGTTGGGATTTTGGCAAAGTTTAATATTGACGGAAATGTAACATCATCGACAATCACAGTAGAAAATGAAAAAATTGATTATGCATACGATTATAATGAGCAAGGAGACCTTGTAAATGTAACTTTGCCAACTGGCAAGGTGGAAACTATAACTCGTGACAACCTAGAACGAACCTCAAAACTTGAGACCATCAGCGGGTCGCATACTATCAACTATTGGTCAAGTGGAGAACGCACGACAAGGATTCCGTCTTCCGAAATACATCGTGGAGCAAACGGCAGTTTTTCTAAGAGGCACTTCACATATGACGAAATGGGAAATATAACCCAAATACACGAGGCAGGAAGTCTCGTTGTTCGTTATGGGTATGATGCACTTAACCGCCTTGTCCGTGAAGACAATCAACAGCTTGGTCATTCCTACACATACGAGTATGACAATAACGGGAATATTTTGATAAAGCAGAAATTTGACTTTTGTCTTGATGAAGTGCTTGTTGGTGGTGCAAAAATATTTTACGATTACGATGGCGACCAGTTAGTGTCTTTCAATGGCGAAAAGTCTAAATTTGATGAGATTGGAAATCCAACTACTTATCGTGACAAAACTTTGACATGGGCAAAAACTCGACTGTTGGAAACCTTTGATAGTGGGAGAGTAAAGTTTGAGTACGACCAAACAAGTATACGGACACGAAAGCAAATTGGCGAATATGACCGCACGGAGTTCTTCTACAACGAAGGTTTGTTACATGCAGAGCGTCGATATGAAAAAACAGCAGACCTATATCCCGGTGATGAGAACTGGCACGAGTTTGTAATGAGTGATGAAGATGGTTACAACTATAACCACGCATTCATAACAAAAAGTGACAGCAAATTCATTAAATATTTATATGGTGTAGAGGGCATTTCTGGATTTGTGCTGGACGGGGCAGAGTTTTCGTATCGCAAGAATATTCAAGGTGACATCACGCATATACTTGACACAGATGGAATTCTTGTGGTATCATATCAGTATGATGCTTGGGGAAACCATGTCGTCATTAACCACACGAATGACAATATTGGTGACATAAACCCTTTCCGGTACAGAGGTTATTATTACGATACTGAAACGGGCTTGTATTATTTGAAGTCTCGTTATTATGATCCACAAACTGGACGATTCATCAACATGGACGAAATTGAAATGCTTGGTGAAACCATGGAGATTCAGAACGGTCTCAATCTGTATGTCTATTGTGGAAACAATCCAGTAATTTACAAAGATCCAGACGGCAGATTCTTTATTACAGCATTGGTAGTATCTGCGATAGTTATTGTTGGTGCTGTGGCTATAGGTGGGATTGTCGCATTAGTGCGGGGTGAATGTATATGGCGAGGTATGTTTCTTGGCTTGCTTGTAGGATTAGCAATTGCGTCTATGATATTAACTGGTGGTAAGTCACTTGCTTTTGCGGCAAAAATGAAACCGCTTATTGGGCTAGGAAAAGGAAAGCTAGCATTAGGCACAAAGGTTACATTTGGTAAGATGGCTAAGGCGGGTCTTAAGAAGACATTGATGTCTGGCTTAAAGAGTGGTGCAGTGAGTGGTTATTTAAGATTTGTTTCTGCTTGGAGTAGTGGTGCAACATTTGGAGAAGCACTTTCGGCTGCTGCCAATAGCTTTATTACTGGCTTTCTTGCGGGTGTAATTTTTGCACCTTTTAGTGCGCTGTTAGTGGACTGGGCAGCACCTGCTGTGGGTAGAGTGGCAATACATGTCATTGGTTATTCAATAGTGAGTACGAATGTGCAATGGTTGTGTGGTGTGAATGAAATTGATGAGGATAGGACTCGCCTAGGTGCAACTATAGTAACACTTATGACGAGAGGGATATTTAGATAAAATCCTATTCCCATTTATGCGTTTTGTATGTATAATGGAAGTGGGCAAGAGGGAGAAAAAATGTTTGTTCTTGAAATAACGCTTACTATACTTGTGTTATATTTGGTACTGCAGATATGCATATGCGCCATGCAACTGGGAATACACAGCCAATTCAATCGTGAAGTAACTGCAGTTGAAAAAAATACCATAAAGCTTAGGCTGAGCTTCTTATTCCCAGCAATGTATTTCATAAACTTATATAAAACAGCTCCAATAAGAAGTGAAAGAAATCAAGGCTGGGAAAAAGGTAGAACCTTAAAACACGACTTCTGGTTTGGGGTAATCACCTGCATTTTATATCTGACTGTAATAGCAATAAGTTTGGTTATACATTTTGTATTTTCGGCAAGTGTATTGGATGGCATAGGAGATACAGTAAACTCTTCGCATCGAACCTTAGCATTGGTCGCTGGAATTATATTTTCGTCACCAGTAGGATATGCCGCTTGCATTGGAATGAGAAGGCTTTGGTGGGATAAGTCACACTTGGACGACAACTAAATAGATATCTGATATCTTGGATTATACCTAAATATTTGGACAAATATTACGAAACAAAATGAAAAATTAGTTGTTGTTGATTGAATTAACAGCAACTAATTTTTGTTAAAATTGATATTAAAAAAGATTTTATGTAATGAGGAGTGCCGAGGCAACTCCTCTAAAATTAAATGATTAGCTTACTCATTTTAGATTTATCAGGGATATAGATTTTGTTATGGACTTTGATTGCGTGGTAGGACATTCTGTTATATTGATGAGTTATAGTCTCAGAGTTACCGCTATTACACACTCTCAAGATGATAACATCGGTGATATAAATCCGTTCCGCTATCGTGGATATTATTGGGATGAAGATATCCAAATGTATTATCTCAAGACCCGTTACTACGATCCACAAACAGGTAGATTTATCAACATGGACGAAATTGAAATGCTTGATGAATCTATGGATATGATTGGCGGACTTAACCTGTATGCTTACTGTGCTGGAGGTAATCCCGTCACACATATTGACCCAGATGGAAGGCTCATAATTACTGGAACATTGATTGCTAAGGCTGCAATAATTATAGGGAAAATTGCAATCAAAGCGGCACTAAAGGCATTAAAGACCTCCATAATTATGGGTGCTGTTGGATTTATAATTGGTGGTATTTCGGGTGTAGTGTCTGGCGAAGGTTTTTGGTCTGGAGCACTTGCTGGTCTCCTAACTGGTTTGAAATGGGGGGCAATCATGGGTGGAGCGATTGCCACTGGTGGCATCTTGTTCAAGGGGCTTGGGATTGGATTGAAGGCTGCAGGTAAAGGGATTAAGAAACTGAGTGCTAAAATCAAGGCTACAAAAGCTGCAAAAAAGGAAATGTCCAAATTCATCATTTCCTTTCAAACAAGCATAAGGTGTTTTCGCCACAGTTTCAGCAAATTATAAGTAAGCATGGCTTGAATTTGAATCATGCTTGGAATAAGGCAAAAGTTGCTGGTCACAAAGGTAGGCACACACATGCGTATCATAGATTTATGTTGAAAAATTTGCAAACAATAAATAAAACTGCTGGTGGCAACACTAAAAAATTTCTCAAACATTTCAACAGACTTAAAAAACGTATAATGAGAAATCCTAGGCTTATGTATCTATAATTTGACTCAAGTATTTATTTTATGCTATAATCATGGGGGGAGGTGTACTATGAATTTTTATGATTTAATAGTTTCAGGAAATGTAGAGTGTTTACAGGTTTTTGAAGGAGATTTTGCTCCATACTCTACAGAAGACATTCAAGAAGGATTGGATTTGTCTGGAATAAAGAGTCCTGAATTTACGCTAAGATACAAAAAGACAGCAAAAATTCGAGATTGGGCTAGTGTTATAGTGCCAGTATTGAGTAAAAAATTCAAGTTACTAATTGAGGAAGTAAGTAACGGAGAAGCACAATTCTTTCCAATTATTGCAGAAAGAGAAGATAAAATGGAAAGGTATGATTTATATGTGTTGAATTATTTAACGAGGATAGATGCAATTGATTTGAAAAAATCAGAAACATTTGGCAAAAAGAAAGACATTTTATATTATATAACACATCCATGTTTAATATCATCGAAATTGGAAGGACTTGATATTTTTAGACTTGTTGGAGCTGATTCACGTATATTTGTTTCTGAGAAACTTGCAAAATTAATTAGAGCAAACAATATAACTGGTGTTGACTTATTGCCTGTCAAGTCAATCCAATGAACGAAACAAGGTTTAAGAAAGGATGTGTTAGTTGCTGTTAAGGGGTTCCCCAACAGCAACTTTTTTTATGTCTAAGGAATTATCGCTTTTGTGTTTTTTAAGACAAGAGATTAGAGAGTAGTTTTGTTGCAACAAAAAAGCTAGCCAGTGGTTAGTTGGCTTAAGGCATTAAAACAAAAGGGGGCAGATGTATTTGTTAAGATTTTATATCACAAATACAACGATCTCCTTTTGTTATTATTCGTGAGGATAACCAAGAGCTTGGTCATTCCTACACATACGAGTATGACAATAACGGGAATATTCTAATAAAGAACAAATTCGATTTTTGCTTAGAAGAAGACCTTTTTGGCGGAGAGAAGATTTTTTATAACTATGACGGCGACCAGTTAATATCTTTCAATGGTGAAAAATCCAAGTTTGATGATATAGGAAATCCAACAACTTATCGTGACAAGACTTTGACATGGGCAAAAACTCGAATGTTAGAATCCTTTGATGACGGAAGGGTAAGTTTTGAATACGACCAAACAAGTATGCGGACACGAAAGCAAGTTGGAGAGTATGACCGCACGGAGTTCTTCTATAACGAAGGTTTGCTACATGCAGAACGCCGTTACGAAAAAACAGCTGACCTATATCCCGGTGATGAGAATTGGCACGAATTTGTAATGAGTGATGAAGATGGTTATAACTATAACCACGCATTCATAACAAAAAGTGACAGCAAATTCATTAAATATTTATATGGGGTTGAAGGGTTATCTGGATTTGTGCTGGACGGCAAAGAATTTTCTTACCGCAAAAACATTCAAGGTGACATCACACATATACTTGACACAGATGGAATTCTTGTGGTATCATATCAGTATGATGCGTGGGGAAACCATATCGTCACTAACCACACGAATGACAATATTGGTGACATAAACCCATTCCGATATAGAGGTTACTACTACGATGTTGAAACGGGGCTGTATTACCTAAAGACTCGATATTATGATCCACAGACTGGCAGATTCTTGAACATGGATGAAATCGAAATTCTTGATGACTCAATGGAATTGCCAAATGGACTAAACTTATATGGTTATTGTGCAGGCGGAAATCCTATCATGCATGTGGACCCAGATGGGAAAATTATATTCTCAGCTATAATCGTGAAAGCCATTGTGGTTGGTGCGATAGCGGGTGCAATCATAGGGGCATTTGTTGGTGGCATAATGGCAGCACGAAGCGGTGCAGGGCTAGGGGGCATACTGGGTGGTGTTTTGTTGGGGGCATTTGTTGGTGTGATAGCGGGTGCATTGATTGCCGTTGCGGCAGTCAAAGCGTTTGTATTCGCAAAAGCAGCCATTGTGGGAATTGGAAAAGGGTTGTTGAAGCTTGGTGGAGCGGTAAAGAATATAAAGATAATAAAAGTCGGAAAAATCAAGGGCGCAAAAGCAACTAAAGGTCATTTTGGTATAATGTATAAAAATAAAAAAACTGGAGTCATTAAATCGTTGGAGATACACGGACCTCATTCAGCAAAACATAAACATGGTATTCATCTTCAATTTAATAAATGGAAAGCTCAATCAGCAAATGCCAAGCACGCATACAAACGTTTGTATGCTTTGTCACGATTCATATTTAAAAAACCATGGAAAGGATGGCATTTGTAAGTTTTCATGGTATAATTAGGCGGAGGGCTAAATGAAACAATGTAGTAATATGCTTTTTTTGAAAAAGATGGGAAAAGGTTTTCAAATTACTAATTCTTTGCAGGGTGTTGCAATTTCAAGAAGTTTTCTTGATTTGTTAATCAGAAGTCTCCTTTTGAATAATATAATATACAATATCTTTGATGGCATTCCTTTTCATGAGTGTAGTGTTGCTAATTTTCAAGTTTTGAAAGTTGGGAAAAATTCGGAAGTTTACTTGCAGGAAATTGTAGAGCCAATTATAGAGCAAATACTAACAAGGGATGAAATAAATGAAGACTATAAAAATTTCTCTGACCACATGAGTTTTGAAAATTATCAAGATTTTAGGTATATGAAAAATTATCAAACATTGTTTGTTGTTCAACGCAAAGTGGTTATGCCTAAAATGATTTCAAAAATTAAAGAAGTGCTAAATGTTTTTGATAAAATATGCTCATGTAAATTAATAATAGATATTGATGGCGATTTTGATGTATTAATTGAAAAATGCACTAAAGAGAATGAGAATCTTATAAGAGAATGCGTGGATGAATTTAATAGCAACTAATTTATCTAACTCCTATCATATACAATGCCTATTGTAGAAGTAATAAAAAGTGAAAATAGTGAAATAGTTATTTCAGACGGTAGGTTTGAGATAGCGTGTTTACTTGCACCTTTGAGAGGTTCTAAGAAATTCAAGGTTGGAGCGAATATTAAAGAAATTTTTGCATACTCGTCAAGCGGAGCAGAAATCCTTTTAGTTGAAAAAAAGGGGGATATGGCGTATTCAGTTAAAAAGGGCGAAAAGCCCTACGAGTATATTCTCAAAGGGCAGATTTTGTGCAAGGCAAAAGAGCTGGTAAAAGTTGGTGGCTTTTCAATCTTTGTAGAAGGGCTTCCAAGTAATGTAAAAAAATTTGACTATGTTAAATTCAAGATAGACAGATTGGAATGTTTTTGATTCAAAATTGGTAGCTACGAAATTTAGTTTTGCCTATTTAGAGTAAAGATGTGCGTATAGCTGATAAAAACTTATAAAATAAAATCTCTCAAAATCAATCTGTTTTGCATAGGTTAGATTTTGAGGGATTTTTTATTTGGCTTTTGGTCTAATGGGGAGCGTACGACAAGTCTTCCATCTTCTGAGATTCATCGTAGAGCAGACGGTAGCTTTTCTAAACGACATTTCACATATGATGAGTCGGGGAATATAACACAAATTCACGAAGCAGGTAGCCTTATCGCTCGTTACAAATGTGATGCACTTAGTCGTCTTATTCGTGAGGATAATCAAGAACTTGGTTATTCCTACACATACGAGTATGATAATAACGGGAATATTCTACTTAAGCAGAAGTTTGACTTTTGCCTAGAAGAAGACCTTTTTGGCGGAGAGAAGATTTTCTATAACTATGACGGCGACCAGCTGATTTCTTTTAATGGTGAAAAATCCAAGTTTGATGATATAGGAAATCCAACTACTTAGTCGTGACAAGACTTTGACATGGGCAAAAACTCGACTGCTAGAATCTTTTGATGACGGAAGAGTAGCTTTTGATTATGACCAAACAAGCATGCGGACACGAAAGCAAATTGGCGAATATGACCGCACGGAGTTCTTCTATAACGAAGGTTTGTTACATGCGGAGCGTCGTTATGAAAAAACAGCAGACCTATATCCCGGTGATGGGAATTGGCACGAATTTGTAATGAGTGATGAAGATGGCTACAATTATAACCACGCATTCATAACAAAAAGTGACAGCAAATTCATCTTTTTTATGTCAACAACTTATATTTTTTCGCATAAAATGTAAAAGACAAGTGAAATCCTTATACATAGCTGCAGAATAAAAGTTTTGCTATGTAAGGAGTCAAAAAATATGAATAGATGTTGTAATTGCCGTTGCTGTTGCTTTTGTTTGAGAGGCGAAAAGGGAGAGCGTGGTCATAGAGGCGAGACAGGACCACAAGGTCCAATGGGACCTAGCGGCGACACGGGTCCGCAAGGACCAATAGGTCATACGGGTCTGCAAGGACCTAAAGGTGATACGGGGGAAATAGGTCCAGCAGGTCCTCAAGGGATACAAGGACCGCAAGGAGAAAAGGGTGACATGGGACTTCCGGGACCATGCGAAGAACAAGCATTCGGTTCTTATATGAGTATGATTGCCGGGCAAACGATAGATTTTGATCACCCTATTATATTAGATAAAACTATATCTCAAGACGGTGTTGTTAAAAATACAGATCATTCGTTCACATTAGAGCCTGCGAAGTATTGGGAGGTCAATTTTGGCATTAACGGTGCTGCCGATGCAGGGATTACTGAGTTTGATTTTTACATCAACGGTGAGTTGATGACTATCATGCCTGTACCGAGTTCTAGCACCTTTGATCAACATTCGATAAGCTTTATCTTTCCGGCACCTGCGGATTCAAAATTTGAAATCATTATGAAAGGTCATCCGATGAAACTTGGTATGCATGCACCTAATGCCTATTTTACGATAAAAAGCATCAAAGACTATAGTGAACAGCTCTAGAAAATAGCCAATAAAAAATGGCAGTAAAAAAACGAATGAAGTAATATCCGTTTGTGGTTTCGGCAAAAACACTCTCATAGGAAAGTTTTTTCTGCCTTTCAAAAGTGAGTGTAGTTATTTGGAAAAAACCAAAACTACAGGAGAGTTGCCTTGTTAGCAACTCTCCTGCAAGTTTATTATGATGTTTTGTCTCACAAAGTTCACAGCCAAACAAGTTTTAATTGAGCTGACATTTATAGTTGGTGGCGAAGGTTTCTTAATGTTAAGAATATTCGTTTTCGTTATAAGTTCCTAGCACCTTGCCAACGGTATAAGTAGCGTCGTTAAGAGCAGCTATATCCTTATACTTTGAGTTGAGAGAGCGGAGATAATAAATATCATCGTTATAGACCAACTGCTTACAATAAGCATCACCATCATGAATAAAGATTCCTATTTCGCCGACTTCAATACTTGGTTGTCTTTTGACAAATACTATATCACCGTCGAAAATATCTGGTTGCATACTATCACCCGAAATTCTAACACCAAACTCTGTTCCGTTGGGTAGGTGCTTAACCGAAACTTCCTCAAAGTCAGAATCATCTACATAATTACCATATCCTGCCGCAGCTCTTTGGGTATAAACCTTGAGATATTTTTCCTTTTCGGCAGGGGTTTTTCTACTGAGCAAGCGGTCAATAGATGCTTCAACATCGCGCTTACTTTTTTGCAATACCCTAATCTGACTATCTGCTTGTTTGGTAGAGTCAATATGTTTGAGTTCCATATGGGCAACAGTCATAACTATCTGTTTGCTATTAGTAGTAAGTTTGCGATAAGTATTAACCAAAGATTTTTCCTCAACACGCAATGTATTAAGCAAGTTGCTTTCTACCACATGACCAACTAACTCGTTGATACTGGATAAATCATATATCTCACACAACCTAATTAGCGTATGGACATCAGGTTGACCGTGACCCTGTTCCCAAGCAGACACGGTTTTTTCTGAATTGCCTAACCGTCTTGCGACATCAACACAAGTCATATTTGCATTATTACGCATTTTTTGCAATGCTTTTCCTATTTCTTTCTTTGTCATAGTACCTACATTATATAGTAAGCACAAAAAAAAGTCAATAAAATTACTACATATTTTAGAAATAGCATATAAAATCGCTTGACACACCTACATAAGGTGGGTTATAATGCAACCCATAGCCACAAAATGAAGGTGACGCACATATCTACACCTGCAATTTGTGGGTAGAGAATTAAGAGGAGGTAAAATAATAAAAAGATGGTAACATGGCAATCAGTACTTACAACCTTTGGGGTAGGGGCTTTGTCGGTAGGGGCGACACTTATTATTACATGGTTGAGGACCAAGTCGGTTAAGTGGAATCGTAAGATAAGCGACCCTATAGTCCAAAGACTCAACGAGCAGTTGGATATATGGATAGATGACAGTATCAATACGGTCAACAAGAACTTTGTGGACAAGCTCAAAGAAATAGGCGAGTGGGATAGATTTAACGGACTATTTAATAAGGAGGCTTATAAGAAAAACGCTGCTGAAGCATTAGACCGATGTTTAGTATCCCTCAAAAGCCGTATCCCTAAGCAATTTAGAAAGCTCGTCACCAAATATTATGATGATGTAGATATGTTCTACAAAAATAGGATTGACGAGCGTATTAAAGAGCATGAGATGGAAAGACAGTCAAGTTTAATTGCAAGCAATCAAAATAATTATAAAGGAGGAAACAGTTATTGAGTACAAAATTAGTTGAGTTTAGAGATGGGATTACGCCATTAAATGAAGAGAATCTTAATCCCATAGCGCGTCTAGCCGAAAGAGCTGAAGAGTTAGGTATAACCGCTAATACAGATATAAGTAGATTGACAGCAAAAAACAATGTAATGCAAATGATGATGGCAGAGATGATAGCTACATTTGGAAGTCCGATTACAGTAGGGCAGGTAGCACAATTGTCTGATACTTATGGACTTAGAGTAGGTCACACCGAAAAATTAAGACCGACATCATCAGAAGAATCAATGCCAACGGTAGCCCGAATTGCCATTGTCGGCAGAACAATACTTACTGGACTAGCAAGAAGTTTATAATGCGAAATCTAAAAAACACACATAAGGAGAAAAAATAAATGTCAGAAATAATAAGAGAAAAAACAAGTAATCATGGGTGGGATTTAATTAGTCCCAACGATGAGTTTGATTTAGTCAAAGTCATCAATCCCATTTTTAAGGAAGTGGATAAATCTGTAAATGAGAGAGTAACAAGCGTTAATGAGAGAGTAAAAAGTTTTAGTTTTGCTATTGCACCGGGTGGCACTTTGCATACTATGAAACCAAACTCTACAGCTATTTTACACTTGATGTCAGGAAATTTTCCGCTCGTATTAACTGATGGTGCTGGTTGGGAAATAACAGTTAACCAATTTTCATCATGTTTTTGTTCAAGGATGGGCAATGATGTAAATCACGCAACTGTTTTTCAGCGGGGGGCTAATACTGTTCATCAATTTAGTCAATGGAGAAATAATTTTAAGATTGTTGCTCCGAGTAGTTCGACAGGAACTGTATATGGTGTTATTACAATTATAGAGGAGAACATATAATGATAATTATTAGTAAAGATAAAAAAATAGAGGTAGAGGACTTTGACCCTCGAACACACAAATTCGACTTTATAGAATCAAGAGTTGTAGAATTGACACCTAGAGAAAAGGAGATTTTTCTTAGGGAAGAAAAAGAGGCTGAATATAAGATGAATCGTATTGGAGAATTGAAAAAGATTCTAAGCTCTTGCACCGAAGATTTTGCTCAAGTAGCGGCAGGATTCTATATTCCAGACATTGAAGAGCGTAAACAGAGGTTTATTGTTGCACATAATGAGTTGCGTCAGTTAGAAGGCAAAGATCTTAGAAATACAAGATAAGGAGAAGATAATATGAGCATAAGATTTGAAGATAATGTAACACCGCTTAATGCGGATAATCTTAATCAAGTAGTGGACTTTATACAGCAAGCACATAGTGGTATAGCAGATTTGCATAGTGATACGGATAGCAGATTTCGGCATACTCAGAGATTGTTTAACGAATTTTTAGTGCAGTTTGGAAGCGCTATAACAGTAGGACAGGCTAGAGGTTTAAGAATCAATGTTGAACAGGCACGGAATGAAAAAAACTTAACAGTAGTAAACACAATTATACGAGGCTATCCGTTGCTACGGGATTTAGAAAACAGATTAGCACAGTAATAAAAATTAAGGAGAAATATAAATGGCAAAAACAACAAACAAGTATGGGTGGAGGTTGTTTGACTTAGACGACAATCTTGATCTAACAATAGTCAATGAAGCAGTTGAGGGAATTGAAAATACGCTTACCCGCGGTACTCCGTCGCAACTGCTCACAGGAAACGGGGAGCTAATAAATACAACGAACATTCCTGCAAGTGGCTCAACTCAGCCTTTTACCGCAGGTGGAGCTCATTCCATAAGTGATATTGTAAATTCAAGGCGTGCTATTAGATTTGCCAACATAACAAATCAACAAATTTATACAAGTGATAGTAGAGATAGAATGGTTGAAGTGTCAGTACTTGATGGAGTTTGGGGTAATCTTGAAATAAGAGACAATGCTGACAATTCCGTGCTAGCTACGATAGAGCGTGGGGAGATAGCATTCATTCATAATGGTCCTTATGCAATAAACATTAGAATATTGAGAAATAACGGCGGAGTGACAGTTCAGCGGAAAATCGCTACAAATCTTAGATACAACTTATTTGCTAACGGCGAAAGACTTTCGCCATTATTAGTTGAAATTACAAATCATCGCATATAAAATTAGAAATAGGAGATTTATAAAAAATGGTAACAGTAATGAAAGATAATATGTCAAAAGAGGTCGAAAACTTTAATCCTCGTACCCATAGGTATGATTGGGATTTAGACTTAATCGTTGAGCTTACACATGAGGAAAAACAGGAATGGGTATATGCAGATGAGCGATATCGCAAAGAAGAAGAAAGACTCAAAAAAGTTGTCGAACTTAGAAAAACTCTTACTTCTTATTCAGAAGATATTATCCAAGCTGCGGCTGGGGTATATATAGCGGATATTGAGGAACGAAAGAGGTTGTTTATAGAAACGCATAATGAGTTGCGTCAGTTAGAAGGCAAAACTCCTAGAAGCACAAGGTAAGGAGAAGATAATATGAGTATAAAATTTGAAGACAATGTTACACCGCTTAATGCGGATAATCTTAATCGGGTAGTGGGTTTTACACAGCAAGCACATGACGGAGTTTCTAACTTACGCAGAGATACAGACATAGGATTAGGCAATTTGCGAAGAGATAAAGAAGTTGAGTTAAGAGAAATGCAACTACAGTTTAATGAGTTTATATTGCATTTTGGTAGTGCGGTTACTATTGAGGAAGCTAGGAATATGACATACGGTCGCCTCACTAGTGCGCAAGTAGCTACGATGGCAAGGGGCAATCCTGCATTTAGTGTAGTTGCATTTATTGTAAGAGGTAGATACTTGCTAGAGCGATTACTTGGCTAGAAAAAAATAAAACAACAACAAAAACAAGGAGAAAAAATATAAATGGCAGAAAACAAAACAACTAATCATAACTGGGAGCTAATCAGAGGGGATGAGCCACTTGATTTGAGATTAGCTAATAGAGCAATACAGGAAATAGACAGAACTTTGATAGATATTATATATCCTATTGGTTCGATATATTGCAATGCAACAGACGGTCGTAATCCAAGAGAAATTTTTGGAGCAGGAGAGTGGGTAAAGTGTTCTCAAGGGCGAGTGCTTATAGGAGAAGGAACTTCGCAGGGCGACCCAAACGGAGATATGACTTATAGTGCAGGGGAAGAATGCGGTTCAAGAGTTCATACTTTGACAAGACAACAAATACCAGCACATCAACATCCTGTATTAACCAGTAATGGGGCTAATGGAGATAGTGCGCTTTTTGAACCTCAAAGCTTTAGTGCAGGTCGTCATGGAGCTGCCTTTGGTATGCGCACTGCTCCAAATGGTAGCAGATGGATTCATAATGTTCAGGATGGCACATATCCGACGGGAGAATCACACAACAACCTACAGCCGTATCAAGTAGTATATATGTGGAGGAGGACATCATAATGGATATATGGAGCAGAACCGACATTAGTTGGGACGAAAAACAAAAGTTGCACCTAGAGCAACTAGAAAAAGAAAAGCGTGAAATGGATGAATTACAAGCACAGCAATTAAGTCAAATGTCACAAAATCAGGAGGGTTGAGAATGAGTATAAAATTTGAGGATAATATAACGCCGCTTAATGCGGAAAATCTTAATCGGGTAGTGGATTTGGCAGTAGATGCAGGAAAATCTGCACAAGACGGAAATGAATTTGTGAATAGTTTGTTTCAAGAGCTTGTAAATGTTTTAGGTCAGCCTATTACATTTGACGAGTTTGTTCGTTCACAAACAACCTTTAATGAGTTTGTCGCCAAAAATAAAACATTTGTAAAATTTGCAATGCAAGGTCTAAACTAACAAAAGAACAAAAAGGAGATAATTAAAAATGTCACAACAACTTAACAGAACCCAAAGATTGGGTTTGCCTCTAGCCACTCCCGGTGCAATTATGAATCCGTTTGAGTATTTTAACGGTGCGATGGAGCGGATTGAGGAAATTATAACAAACAGAATGTATCCTATCGGTGCGATTTATTGCAATGCAACTAACGGCGACAATCCTAACACAATTTTAGGATTTGGCGTGTGGGAGAAATATGCGGACGGTCGTGTGCTTGTCGGTGACGGGACAAGCGATCAAAATTTTGCGGCAAGCCTGACTAATGCGGCAAGTTCAAGAGGCGGTGCTAGTACGCATAGACTGACCGAAACTCAAATGCCAAGCCATCGACATGAGGTTCATCATTCGTATAGTGGAGCAACACAGCATACTGGAAATAGGCGTTGGCTCAATGCAGATACTATTAGTACACATGGATACCACACAACTTTTTATATGAGTAATGCAGGCGGTGGAGCATCCCACAACAATTTACAACCGTATCAGGTAATATATATGTGGAGGAGGACAGCATAATGGATATATGGAGCAGAACCGACATTAGTTGGGATGAGAAACAGAAGTTGCATTTAGAACAGCTTGAAAAAGAAAAGCGTGAAATGGATGAGATTGTTGCTAAACAACAAAGCTATTCAACGCCTATCAATAATGGCACACAAAAAGAACAGTATTAAATTTAACTTACGCCCCGCTTGTCCGTTGCTATGGGCAACGGGGCGTTATTACTTAACAGAAAGGATACAAGGAGAAAAAAGGTATGGGAATAATAAAATTTAACAAACGCAAAAAAGAGGACAAGCCTACTAACTTGACGGATAAAGTTGAGGCTACAGAGGTTGATAAAGCTGTTAGTGAGCAGGAGCAACCCCAAGAGGTGTCAGTTATTGAGCAAGAAACACCTATAGATAACAACCCTCAAAGTGATGAGGAAGATAAAAAAGAGGAAGCTACGGTATTGTATGAGGATACTTCTAAGCGAGAGGAATGTGCCAAGCATTTTCGTATGAGTGACGGGACTTATCGGGCTCATTATTATGGCGGAGCAGTACATTGTATTGATGAGACTACTGGCAATTGGGAAGAGATAGACAATACGCTAGAGATTGCGACTGACAGTGGCAGCGAGGACGACTTTGAGGGTTATACGAACAAGCGTGCAGGCTTCAAGGTCAAATTTGCCAAAGATACAGGATGCAAAAATCTTATGTCAATTCAAAAAGGTGAGCATAAGATTGTAATGGAGTTAGAGAATAAGCCTTCTGCTACAAATTGCTGTGTTGCGGATATTTGTAATGACGAAAAGAAAAATGAAGTCTGCTACAATAACTTTGTGCCTAATATGGACTTGCAGTATATTCTAAACGGCAACGGCGTCAAAGAAAACATCATAGTCAAAGAAAGGCTTGATAGCTACGACTTTGGATTTAAGTTAAAGGTCAAGAACTTAGAACTTAAACTATCCGAGGACAACAAGACAATAGAATTTTTGTCGGTGGGTTCTAATCATGAAATCAATCTGTCGCAAGCTCCTAGTGGGGATGAGGCGGCTTGTAATGATGAAAACAAAGCTGATGCTAAAGTCATATTTACAATACCAGCACCAGATATGTCAGACGCTAAAGATGAACAAAGCTACGACATAGATTACAATCTTACTCAAACAGGCGAAGGAGAGTATATCCTTAAAGTCATTCCTAATGCAGAGTGGCTTAACTCCTCCGACCGAGTTTTTCCTGTAACTATTGACCCTAGTGTTTTCATGGAAGGCAATTTCCATAGTTCTACTGCCCTTGACGGCTTAGCAGGACATCGCTATATATCAGTAAGATGGGTTGCAATTAGTCAGAATAGCGAGAGCATAGGTTTGTTTAGATTTAATATGCCTGTAATATCTAATGCACAAATTCTAAGCACCTCCTTAACAATGTTTTATGGTGCTAGCAGAAGTGGACGAATGAATATTCATGAATGGACAGGTCCTCAGTGGGTAGGAAGGCAACAAGGACTTACAATAGGTATAAATCATTCGGGGCGTATAGTTGCTCAGCATGATTTTACTGAAACGGCGAGAGGTGAGGCGAGAAGTTTTACAGTCGATGTAACAAATGTAAATTTGGTGAATGGAATATCGTGCCGAGTTACAACGAGAGCAGATGGAGCTTTTAGACTTGGGTCTGAAAATTGCGAAGCACCCCCAATAATTATACAGCGATATATTGCACATCAAAATATTCTGAGTTCAGAGCAACACACAACCCCGATAGGGCGTGCAGGAACTGGAATGGTAGACTTATTTAATGGTAATCTCAAGTGGACGCATGAGAATATCAATTTGCATGGACTCAAAATGCCACTTAATATAAATCATGTGTACGATGCGAGATTTGCACGAGAGGATAGCTTTGCAAGACAAAACATTTCTGCAGACAATATACGTATGGGGCAAGGTTGGAAGACTAATATGCACCAATATCTAGTTCCGTATAGCTTGCCTACTGGACTAAGAAGTACAAGAAGTCTAGGAAATAGAGGTTCAGGACCAAGATTTGTGTATGTGGATCATTTAGGAGTTGAGCATATCTTACATCAAGTATGGCGAGATAGTGTTACTCCTGAAATTCGTAGCGAAAGTGGGCATTTGGTATATGATGTAGACTTGCATACTCTTAGTGACCGGAATGGAAATAAGCTGGTGTTTGAACCGATGTTAGAAGCTAGGCGAAGGTTTGCATGGCCATTGCCAGTGGAAGAAGTGTGGATTGAGCAACTTGCAACCTTGCGATTAGCCAAAATTATAGATAGTTCTAATAATTCTACGATTATAAGATATCATTCAAATGGAACAGAAACTCTTTCTAGCGAACAAAGAGGTGATTTTAATATAAACGCTAATCGGATTGAATCGGTTACTGACGGTGCTGGAAGGGTAGCTAATTTTGCTTATGATAGTGAAATGTTGCTGGAGTCTATTACGCATAATAACACAGCTATACAATTTAGATATAATAGCAATAGAATGACAGAAATAACTTATCCCGACGGGCTTAGAAGTTATTTCGCCTATCATTCCAATCAAAACTTACTGCATACTGTGCGTGACCAAACAGGGCATAGGATAAGTTACGACTACGGCAACAATCGAGTAACCGCAATAGGTGAGACAACTAACATAAGCAGGATATTTAATGGTGGAACAGAACCTGCTAATCCTTCTAATACGACACCTAGGGTTAATGAGCTTCCTACAACGAACATAAGTTATGACAGGAATATCGTACAAAATGGGAATATAACACATATAACTACAACTTCGTCAACTAATTCTTCGGATAAGGTTAGTTACACTTTTGACAATCACGGTATGCTTACTTACTTGCATCATAATGGTACGCAACTATTAAGAACTGGGGTTCAAGAGATAAACAGAGATATTACTGATATTGTCACCACTACGCCAAATGGGACAACCGTTATGCGAATGAATAAAAACAACCCCCGAAGTTTAGTTGTTACAGAAAATGGCAAGCAAACAACTTTGACGACGGATATAGAGCATAGAGGTAATATAACAACTGAATCTGTAAGATCGACAAATTTGCAAATGTTTGGCGTATTTACTACGCAATACGATATAGGCAGTCGCGGAGAGGTAAGAGAAGCATGGGATAGCTCACAAATAGAACGCCGCAATCATTTTGATGCTAGTAATGGTGCATTGGCTAATACCCATATCAATCGTAGAGGCAATACTGTTGAGGCGTTGAGTCAAAGGTTTGATAATAATGGCAACTTTTTGAGCGGTATCACAGATTATTCGAAAGGGGGTGCGACTACAACAATGGAGTTTGTTCCTTCTACCGGCAAGTTAAGAGAGCTAAGATTAGATAGTAGTCATGTAATAAGCTACGAGTATAATGCTTCGGGTTTGCTTGAGAGAGTGATCACAAATGTAGATGGCAGAATTTTAATAAATGTATACAATTATAGATTGGGATGCTTGACAAGGCTCTCAATATATGATACTCTAGAGGTAGAAATGCCCATAACAGGGGCGACTGGCTTGGTAGCAGGAAATAATGTAATAGCAGGCGGAATGCTAATAAAGAGATTTGAGTGGGAGTATGACGGATTTGGAATGTGTACGGCGAGTTTTGTCAGAGATGAGGAATTATTAGAGAATGTGCGTCTAACAACGAGGTCTTTTGATGTAGGTCATACAAGCAATGCCAGCGTGACATATCATAGAGGTGGCAATGACTATAGGCAGGTGACACATCTTGACAGTAGCGGTAGAGTAAGGAGTGTGAGCGGTAATGGAACTGTCGAGGTTGAGATGACATATGACAGATATGGACGGACACAAACTGTGAGGGATAGGACTGTAGGTGGGGGAAACGAGAGTACCTTATATGCTAATGATCTTGATAGAGTGCGTGGTGGGCGAGTGGATATGAGCGGAGTGCGTTCTGGGTGGATAGACGATACAGTAGATGTGGTAGGGCGAAAAACAGGGAGAGTTGTAAGATTTGAGCAAGCAAGAGATGGTGTTGGCGGTATTAGTCATGCAATATACGGATATGGGTATAGTAGAGCAAATAGAGTAACAGATAGTAGATTGTTAGAGACTTTACTTAATAGAGTGACGCTGCCTGACAGTGCAGTAGACATAGTATATGGTTATGATGATTTAGGGCGTATAGAGAGGCGTACAAGAGGTTGTGTAGTAGAGACATATAAGTATGTAGAGCGTGGCAATAGTTTAGGAACTAATCAGACAGCTAATGTAGAGAGTATAGACTATAGCGATGGGAGGCGGATAGGGTATGAGTATGACGGATTAGGCAGAGTGGTGAGGGTGGATGACAGGATAGGGGTAGTTAGCAGGAGAACAGCGTTTGAGTATGACAGTGCGGGCAGGGTTATTAGGGAGAGTAATGAGGCACTGGGGGTAGATAGGCGGGTGCGATATAATGCGGCTGGGGAGATAGCTGAGGTAATAGAGGGTGATAAGGTTAGTCAGTATAGGTATGACAGGCGGGGGAGATTGTTGAGTGCGGGGGATTTGAACGGAATTAGGTATGACAACTTGGGCAATCCTGCTAGTTGGCGCGGTAATGGGTTATCGTGGGCGAGGGTTGGGAATTTGACCCGATATGGCAACCACGAGTATCGGTATGACGCCTTTGGAGCAAGACAGGAAAAACGGGTTAATGGGGTGTTGAGTCATATATACTATACCGAGGGAGCTACGATACACAGAGAGGACAGACCGCAAGTTGGGCAGAGCATAAGGTATCACTATGATGTAACAGGGGTAACGGGCTTTCAGCTAATGCAAGGTAGCGTATCGCAAGGACATTTCCACTTTACCAAGAATGTGTTTGGTGATGTAGTCGGTATAAGTGATAATGGTGTTTTGTTAGCTAGATACGAGTACGATAGTTGGGGTAATCATAGGTGTGTAGATGCTAACGGCAATATCATAACTGACCCTAACCATGTAGGATTGATAAATCCGTTCCGTTGGAGGTCAAGTTATTACGACAGCGAAACTAATTTACATTATTTAGCAGGTCGCTATTATGACCCTAAGTTAGGGGTAGTGCTTAATCCCACTCTAGATGAGGTAGATGCTATCGGCGGTTATGCACACTCTGCACCTAATCCATTTGCGGTGTTTGGCAATACATTCACTGACCCGACATGGGGATATCCGCCTCTATATGATTGTGAGTGTCCTCCTAATGAGGGTTGCAATTATTGTGGTAATGTTGCTAGTGGTAGTCGTGGCTGGCGTTGGTGGCAGCATTTGATATTTTGGGTTGGTGTAGCTATAGTGATAGCGTTGACTAAAGGTGCGGCTGCAAAAGGAGTGCTTGCGATTGCAAAATTTGTTAAAAAGGGTAAGGTAGGTGTAAAATTAACAAAAGGCTTAAAAATAGGAGCACATGCTGTTCATGGGGCGGGAATACAGCTTGGTGCGGGAGTAGTACACGAAGGCTTTAATAGTGGTTGGGGTGATATTGATTGGGGTGTAGTAGGTGTTAGAGCAGCTTTTGGAGCAATAGGTGGTGGAGTAGGTGCGGTATCGTTTAAGCCAAAGTTTCTAAATTTTGCATTGCCTGCTGGAGTTGGATTTAGCCGAAGTGTAGCAGTAGATTTAGTAAAAAATGGTGGTGATTGGGGTCAAGTCAACTGGGGTATGGCAATGGCAATGGGTGTAGTTGGTATGGGTGGAGCGACTTTTAATAAATCTGATATTATAGTGGATTTGTCCAAGTCAAAAACGCTCAAAGAAATATTAGAGGCTATTGTTGTTTTGATGAGTGGCTGATTATATCATGAAAAATGAAGTCATACAACAACTTAATAACAGCGTAAGGGAGCTTGTAAAATCACACGACAATTTGAGTGGTAATTATTTTTCTGTTGCCACTATAGTTTTAACAACGGCTGAAACTAAGCTCTCAGCTGGCAAGGTTGCTTTTGATTTGGTGGTAGGTGGTATTATTGGTGGATTGACACAGGGATTAGATGTAGGACTTGGCAGTGATTGGTGGTCTACTGAAGAATGTGATGCTGTTTTAACGGTAAACCAAGAAAATCTAGCTTTTTATGTGCTAAAAGATGAGAATAAAGATGGAAAATATGAACTGGAAAGTGGCAATATATATAATGCTAAAAATCTTAAAACAGTCTTTGTAATACCTTTCAGTAAGATTGTAAAAATCAAAATTAAAAACTTTCTTGGCTATACTGTTAAAATTTTTTGTGGACATGAGGGGCAAAGTAGTAAGATAAAATTTAATGTATTTAAGCGTAAGCAAAAAGAAGAAGTAGAAAAGCTAATTAATCACTTAAAAAAGCTAAGAAAAGAACTCAAGCAAAAGTAGAGCAACGCTATCAACTAAGTGTAAGGCATAAATGGTGTTCATGAGATACCCTTTTGCCTTACATATTTGGAACTCTTGACAAACATCTAAATTTATAATATAATAGATGTTGATTAGAAGTTTGACTAAGAAGGGATTAGCGACTTAAAGGTGTCGAAGGAAGTAAATATGGCATTGTCTGGTGGCATAGGATTTTCTCAAAGCGTTACTATAGACTTAGTTCAAAACAATGGAGATTGGGGGCAAGTTGATTGGAGAAAAGCATTTGCGATGGGTGTCGTTGGTGGGGCGCTTAAGGGTATTGATATAGACACATCAAAGATTAAGCTATCATTATTAAGGCACTTGGCAGTATAAAAAATCCGGAGGCATTTTTGTTGACGCAGCTTATGTCTGCAATAAAAGCAATTAATGAAAAAAGAACACAAACAAAAAAATCATGATGCTATTAGGGAGCTTGTAAAGTCGTACGGCAGTTCAAGTGATAATCACTTTTCTATTGCGATTATTGATTTAGAAAAAATTAATGCGAAATCAAAAACTGGAACAATAATTAAAGACTTAGTGATAGCTGGGATAGCAGGTGGATTGAGTGCTGGGATGGTGTCGGTTGGGCCTAGTGATTGGTCGAATGAAACCGATACGACTATCATAACTGCAAATCAAGAATGTTTGGCTTTTTATGTATTAAAAGAGGTTGGCATTTACACAGATAAAAATGTGAAAAAGGCTTTTGTGATAATGCATAAAAATATTAGCAATATAAGGTTTAGTTGGTATTTTGGACATGGCGTTAAATTGTTGATTGAGCATGAAGGGAAAGAGTTGATAATAAAATTTTCAACTCCTACAATTGCAACCGGCGTCTATAGGCAGAAAGAAGAAGTAAAGAAATTGCTTACGCAACTTAAAAAGCTAAAAGAAGAGATTAAGCAGAAAGTGTTCTTGGATAAAGACAATAAGTCAAACCTTTCTCGCCAACAGCTAGCTGAAGCAGGTCAAGATGCAACTCCTCCTAAAAAGAGCTTATCCGAGTTAGCTACTGAAGCAGAAGCTGAGAATGAAAACAAGCCAAAGGAATCCAATCCATGGGACAAATACAATTAGTATGAGATTGCGGGAGAGTTGCATTATCGCAACTCTCCCGTAGTACATTTAGGAGTTCCGCACCAAAAATATGTTGCTAATAACAATCGCATTTAATTGAGTTGACTTTTAGATTTAGATATGTTATAATCATATTATACGGAGGGAGCGATAATCCACCGAGAGGACAGGGTGCAGACAGGACAGAGCCTAAGATACCATTATGATGTAACGGGGATAACGGGCTTTCAGTTAATGCAGGGCAATATATCGCAGGGACATTTTCACTTTAGTAAGAATGTCTTTGGAGATGTGGTAGGATTATGGAATAATGGTATATTGGTTGCGAGATATGAGTATGACGCATGGGGAAATCATAGATGTATAGCGCCTAACGGAGTTGTAATAACTACGCCTAACCATGTAGGAATGATAAATCCGATTAGGTGGCGGTCGGGCTATTATGATAGCGAGAGTAATTTGTATTATGTAGCGGGCAGGTACTTTGACCCTAAGCTGGGAGTGGTACTCAACTCAACCCTTGACGAGGCAGAGGCAGTCGGCGGGTATGCACATGACCTAACTAATCCTTTAGCGGTATTTGGTAATACCTTTAGTCAGCCTGCTTGGGGTTATCCTCCGCTTTGGGAGCCTACGGAAGAGGATTTAGAATACCTAGCTAAAGAATATCCCGAAGAGTGGGGCGGTCCTAATGTTAGGTGGTGGCACTGGGTTGGCGGGCTTATGTTCGGCGGACCTGCGGGTTTAGCTCTTGTGGCATTGCAGTATCATGGGGTAATCCGTAATAGGACTGTTTGGCGGATTACTAATGCTTGGATTGGTGCGGGAGTTATTGTCGGTGCTGTTGCTTTGGGTGCGGCTACTGGCGGGGTTTTTGCGAAACTTGCATTTGGAATTGCATTCAAAAAAACAATGGGTGCAGGACTGGTCGCCGGAGGAATAACAGGAGCATTTAACTGGACAGCAACGGGATTAGCGACTAACGGCTTTTTAGAAATGAGCGGAACAAATGTTGCGCTTATGGGAACATCAGCATTCTTTAGCGGATTAGGCGGTGCATTTGGTAAAGGCTTTGCTCTAAGCAAGAGCGGCAAGCCCGTAATGCTGGGAGCTGCAACAACTAGTGCGAGTATTCGTAAGACAGCTATGACATTAGGCGGCACATTTGCACTTACTAATTTAGTTTCTTATGGTGTAGCAAGTGCTATTAAAGGTGACGCACCGACAGTTCTGGGAGCATTATTTGCGATTATAACGGGCTTTGTCGGCGGAGCGACATTTGGCTATCCTGAAATACTAGAGCGGATTGTCAAAGTTATAACAGAAATTCTTAAAAATATCTAATTAGGAGTAAAAAATTGTTATTTTTTGAAGTTAGCTTGGGAACTATATGGGGATTCTTTATTTATGGAACAATTAAATATGGGTTTTATGCGTTTGGGTTCAAAATAAAAGAATGGGAAAACACAAGGAAGCGGATTCTATGGACGATTGGTTGGGGTTTTGCACTATTGCCAACGCTAATAGTTTACGGTATTGCTGTGGTTGTTGTACCATCAATTATAAGAGAAAGAAGTGCGTTAAGTGCTTTGGTATCGGCAATAGTTGCAGCGGCATATTTTGGTATAATAGTTTGTATTTATGGCGCTGTTAAATATCCGCTTAAAAGAAAATATGGGATACTTGAGGATTATGATATAGACAGAGTAAAAGAAAAGTTTGAGAATGACCCAAAATATAGAGCGAAGTGGCTAGCCGAGCAAGCAAAGTTACAACGGCAAGCAGAGGCAAGTCAAGAATTCCACCCCCATGGGGGTGGAGAGGGAGAGAGTTCTCCCTCTCCAAAGGATATTGACCAAACAAACTCAAACGAGTAATACGCAAAAAGGGTGTTTCGTGCAAACACCCTTTTTGCGTTATTATGCTGGAAATCCTTGACAAACAGCATAAATATATGATACAATAAAAGCAGATTAGGAGTTCCGCACCAAGACTACACAGCTTGTAAAGGGTGTATTTAATTGAGGTGACCCGATATTCAATAGAATAGTACAGGTATGACAGGCGGGGGAGATTGTTGAGTGCGGGGGATTTGGACGGGGTAAGGTATGACAACTTGGGCAATCCCGATAGTTGGTATGGCAATAGGTTGACATGGGCGAGGATTGGGGATTTGACCCGATATGGTAGCCATGAGTATAGGTATGATGCATTTGGTGTTAGACAGGAGAAGCGTGTTAACGGAGTGCTAAGTCATATCTATTATGCCGAGGGAGCGACTATACACAGAGAAGACAGACCGCAGACTAATACCAGTCTAAGATACCATTATGATGTAACGGGTATAACAGGTTTTCAATTAATGCAGGGTAGCGTATCGCAAGGACACTTCCACTTTACCAAGAATGTGTTTGGTGATGTGGTGGGTATAAGCGATAATGGTGTTTTGTTAGCTAGGTACGAGTACGATAGTTGGGGAAATCATAGATGTATAGACCCTAACGGCAATATCATAACTGACACTAACCATGTGGGACTGATAAATCCAATTCGTTGGCGGTCGGGCTATTACGACAGCGAAACTAATTTGCATTATGTGTCAGGAAGATACTTTGACCCTAAGTTGGGAGTTATACTAAACTCAACCTTAGATGAGGCAGAGGCTGTTGGTGGTTATTCGCATGACTTAACTAATCCTGCTACGATATTTGGAAATACTTTTAGTCAAGCTACATGGGGTTATCCTTCTCTTTGGGAGCCTACGGCACAAGAACTCGCAGACTTGGAGATATATTATCGTCCTCAAGGTGGATGGAGATGGTCATGGCGGTGGTTTTGGGCGGCTGTGGGTGTAACAGTGTTGGCGGTTGTCGCTGGAGCTTTTACTTTCGGGATAGGGTTTAAGATTGTTAAGGGAGCATTTTTACCTGTATTCCTTGGGGGTCTAAAGACCGGAGCGGTTATAGGAACAGCGAGTGTAATATCTACGGGTATGAGAACAAACGGCTTTACCGAAATGACGAGTCGAGATTGGCGAGGATTAGCAATAACTGGATTTACGGCTGGTTTTGGCGGTGGAGTCGGCAAGGCATTTACTATGAGCACGACAAAGAAACTTGGAACGAGCACTCACTTGGCAAAAAGTCTGATGATTACACAACATTCGGCTAAAGCTCTCAAAGTTCAGGGAATGGGTTTAACTATGGCTGTTGGATTAACATCATACATGATGCATAGTCTTGTTACAAGAAGGACTCCCACACCATTCGGAATTTTAACATCGTTAGTTGCTACAGGTCATGATGCCGCAGATGAATTTATTGCGTTTTTATTAGAACTTTTAAGTTAATGAGGTGTATATGTTTAATGTTTGGTTTGTAATCGGAACACTATTTGCAAGTTTTCTCTTGTCTATCTTGCCGTGGTTTTATTATAGTCATTGGATAAGAGATAAAAAGCTTGTCAATGAAAAAATTCCTAAGTGGAAAGATACAAACAAACCGAAAATATGGCTTATGTATTGGATTGCTAGCTATGCTACAGCTATTGTTGTTTATATTATTGCTTATATAATAATATATATCAATTTTTCATTTGAGCAGTCACGAAATACGGATAATCTTCTTCATGCTATGACTGCATTTATTCCAACATCAATTTATTCAGTGATAGTAATAGCGATTAACGCATGGATAATCAACATAATAGCGAAGAGAACAAACAATGGTATAAAGCCAAAAGTGCCGGAACAGACATATTATAAAGACGGGATGAGCATACAAGACTTAAAGTCATATAATAAGCACCAAGCGAGAGCACAAGCAGAGGCGAGTAAAGATGTCCACTTCTGTGGAAGCGGAGAGGAAGAATCTCCCTTTTCAAAGGATATTGACCAACCAAACTCAAACGAGTAATACGCAAAAAGGGTGTTTCGTGTAAACATCCTTTTTGCGTTAATATGCTGGAAATCATTGACAAACAGCCAAAAATTATGATAAAATAAAAGCTGATTAGGAGTTCCGCACCAAGACAAACAGCCTATAAATAGTGTATTTAATTGAGTTGACCTGTATATATCTATCCACCGAGAGGACAGACCGCAGACTAATACTAGTCTAAGGTATCACTATGATGTGACGGGTATAACGGGCTTTCAGTTAATGCAAGGTAGCGTATCACAAGGATATTTCCACTTTGTCAAGAATGTGTTTGGTGATGTAGTAGGTATAAGTGATAATGGAGTGTTGGTAGCAAGGTACGAGTACGATAGTTGGGGTAATCATAGGTGTGTAGATGCTAACGGAAATATCATAACTGATTTTAACCACATTGGATTGATAAATCCGTTCCGTTGGAGGTCAAGTTATTACGACAGCGAAACTAATTTGCATTATTTAGCGGGTCGCTATTATGACCCAAAGTTAGGGGTAGTGCTTAATCCCACTCTAGATGAGGCAGACGCTGTAGGCGGTTATGCACACTCTGCACCTAATCCATTTGCTGTGTTTGGCAATACATTCGCTGACCCGACATGGGGATATCCGCCTCTATATGATTGTGAGTGTCCTCCTAATGAGGGTTGTAATTATTGTGGTGCAGTCAACAGTGGTGGCAATTGGTTTACTAATTGGTGGAACGGTTTATCAGGATGGCAAAGAGCCTTGATAGGGATAGGGGTAATAGTAGGAAGTGTGGCATTAGCGATTGCGACATTCGGAGTGTCTGCTAAGATTAAAGGTGCGGCTGCAATAGCGGTTGGAGCTGGAATAAAAGGCAAAAAATTAACTATGGCGGTAGCTATATCGGGCGGGGCTACAAAAGTGACTGGCGGAATGGCCATGGGTTCTGGTATGAGTGCGACAGGTGGCTTTGTTTTTGGTGGCATAGGAAGTGATGGCTGGAGTTGGGACGGTGCATGGAATGGTTTTGCTCAAGGTGCAATAACGGGGGCATTATCGGGAGCGGCATTCGGAGCAGGCAAAGTAATGACTGCAGGCATGACTGGATGGGGTTTATTCGGAGCAAATTTTGTTATTAATGCTAGTGCAAATATGCTAATATCTGCAGGGGCACAAACCGCATTTACAGGCGATATAAATGGCTGGAGTGTATTGAGTGCAGGTGTCTTTGGTGGCATTGGCGGTATGGCAGCTCCGTTTCCTATAAAATCTTGGCAGTATTTTGGGATTAGAGGTGGAAGTGCTGTAGGAAGGGGGATTGTAAATCAATTCATTTAGAGGTTTTAATCTATGCAAAATGATGAGATAAAGGTTATTGGTATTAGAAAACTGGGATATATACACGCCGTGGTGCTTGTTGTATTGGGGACACTGGCTAGTGGAGTAGGTATCTTTCTGTTTCTTTTGTCTGACGGAATGTATGGAGAGGCTCTTTGGAATTGGATGGCACTTTTTTGTGGTATTATGCTAATTGTAATTGGAATTAGAAATTTATGTCTTCCTCGCAAATTGATATTCTTAGAAAAAACTCGGCTACATTTTCATTCTAAAAAACAGGTGATAGAATTGAAGGACATAGAAGAAATTACACTCAACTACTGGTCTGTTGGAGATAAGATTACTGGTTTTTTAGTTATGGATTGTGATTTTGATTCGCCTAGTGGAGCTGGCACTATATGTATTAGAACAAAAAACAACCAATATGTGCAAAAACATGTGCGTAACGAACAAAAAGTTGTTCGTAGAATTGTAGAGGAAATGATTACACTTGGCATAGATGTCAAACATATTAAAATAAATGGGAAATTTCAAAAAGAAACTTTGGAAGGGGATAGGGGGATACCTCGCCAAAAATTAGCCGAAACAAGTCAAGATGCAACTCCTCCTAAAAAGAGCTTATCCGAGTTAGCTGCTGAAGCAAAAGCCGAGAAAAAAAACAATTCAAAAGAATCAAATCCATGGGACAAATACAATTAAAGTAGGATTACGGGGAAGTTGCAATAAGACAACTTCCCCGTAGTACATTCAGGAGTTCCGCACCAAAAACACATCGCTAATAACAACCGCATTTAATTGAGTTGACCTACTTATAAAAATAAGGTATAATTTGGTTGGCAATGTGCGGGGGAATGTAGTCGGTGTCTTTGATAGTGACGGGCATTTGCAGGCGCGGTATGAGTACGATATGTGGGGGAATCACAGGGTGCTTGATGCGGAGGGGAATGTAACGACTGACCCTAGTCATATAGGTAATGTCAATGCATGGCGGTGGCAATCCCAATACTATGATGTAGAGAGTGGATTGTATTATGCGGGAGGCAGGTATTATGACCCTAGGGTAGGGGTAGTGATAAATGCCGGTGCGGATAATGCGGATATGTCGGGCGGATATGCGTATGATGAGGTTAATCCGTATGAGGTGTTTCCGGCTAGTATCCTGACTAAGTCGTGGTGGAGTCCTCAGGAGTATGCGCCGTCATGGGTAGATGTGCGGAGGAGCAGTAACCGCTGGAATTGGTGGCAATGGGCAATGGTTGTGGGCGGTATGGCTGCTCTTATTGTCCTTACTAAGGGTGCTGGTAAGATGTTGCTCCTGAAGTTTAAGCAGGGTAAAGCCAAGGCAATAACACCAGAGGCTTTGGCAAGAAAGTTTACACACAACCCCAAATCATCACAAGTTATGATAGGGAAACATGATTTTGGCAATGCAACAGGGTATGTAACAAGAGCGAAACAGCTTAAGAACACTTATTTTGCTATGCCACCAAAGACATGGAATAAGTTGGAAATCGTATATCGAGATAGGGGCGGCATGTGGCAGATAAATGAAGCATTTCTAAACCAACAGATAGCGGCAGGAAAATCTTTTATGTCCTCTCATAGTGTAATACATTCAACAGGATTTTTTGCTCAAGAACTAAATCATTTATTAGAATTAAGAATACCCATTGGCAACATATTTTTATTGTAGGAGGAACACAATGAAGTTAAGAAAAAGCTGCTTGTCACTAGAACACAAAACTAAATTAAAATTCGAAGCAGAAAAATTATTTTTAGAGTGGATAAATGCACTTAAAATTAAGCTATATAGGATTTCTGATGATTATAGTAAAATTACTTCTCAAAGTAGCATTCCTAAACTAGTATTCTTTTTCAAGAAAGATAGTGATTTGGAAAACTATGTTAATAGTGGAGTAGTAGAGCAAATCAAGGAAAAATATTTGCAGCTATTAGAACAAGTAGGTTATGCTTCTATGTATGATGTATCTAAAATAGAAATTGAATTTGATACACACGAAAATGTTAAAAGGAATTTTAAGGGTAATTATATGTATAGACTTACATGAAAAAGAGTAGATAAGACATAAAGAGTTGCCCTTTGTTTGATTGGGCAACTCTTTTTGCAACATCAGGAGTTCCGCACCAAAATTACGACAGCTTGTAACAAGTGCATTTAGTTGAGTTGACTTACTTATAAAAATAAGGTATAATTTGGTTGGCAATGTGCGGGGTAGCGTAGTCGGTGTCTTTGATAGTGACGGGCATTTGCAGGCGCGGTATGAGTACGATATGTGGGGTAATCACAGGGTGCTTGACGCGGAGGGGAATGTAACGACTGACCCTAATCTAGGTAATATCAATGCTTGGCGGTGGGGCTCGGAGTACTATGATGTTGAGAGCGGATTGTATTATGCGGGAGGTCGGTATTATGACCCTAGGGTAGGGGTAGTGATTAATGCCGGTGCGGATAATGCGGATATGTCGGGCGGGTATGCTTATGACGAGGTTAATCCGTATGAGGTGTTTCCGGCTAGTATCCTGACCAAGTCATGGTGGAGTCCTCAGGAGTATGCGCCGTCATGGACAGATGTGCGGAGGAGTAGCAGTCGCTGGAACTGGTGGCAATGGGCAATGGTTGTGGGCGGTATGGCGGCTATAATTGTCCTTACTAAGGGTGCTGGTAAGATGTTGCTCCTGAAGATGAAGAAGGGTAAGATAGGGTTTCATGCGACAAAGCCAGAAAGTGCCAAATTAATTAAACAAGGTGGATTTCGAGAATCAACTTTTGGTCGTGCTGGTGGTGGTGGGGTGTATATTAACAAAAGTAAAAAAGGAGCCTTGGCTGAGTATTGGCATCATAATCCAAATGGACCGATTCCTGAAATAATAAGGGTAAAATATACTCCTGGTAAAATTGTTCAAATTTACAATCCAGGAAAATATATCCATTCCCCATTGCCAATTCAAGGAGATACATTGATGTTTGAATCTCTTAGAAAGTCAGGAACATTTAACATGTTCGTAAGAAATGGAACAATAATTATTTTATAATAAAAGAGGTGAATTGTGAAAGCAATAATAATAAAAGCATATAGATATGACACTAAATGCTTTGAGTGTACAAAATTAATCCCGATATACTTTACTATTCCTGGTGTTGGTTATCCGCCAACAATAAAAAAATGTAAATATTGTGACACTTTATATTGGCATTCAATTACAGATGAAGAATACGGACTGCTAGAGAAATATATTGTGGGAAAAAAGTGTGTTCAATGTCATGCTGATTTAAGCGAAGCATTAGTACAAACACATACAAATATTAAGTGTTGCAATACATCATTTTCGCTAGATATTTTTCCGCCTACACATCGCCATGAGGAATATATTGAGGAAAAAGTAAAGGTTTATTTATTATAAATGATTGAAAGTTTGCAAAAAGAGTTGCCCAATCAACAAAGGGCAACTCTTTTTGCAACTTTAGGAGTTCCGCACCAAATTAAACAGCTTGTGACAAGTGCATTTAGTTGAGTTGACTTACTTATAAAAATAAGGTATAATTTGGTTGGCAATGTGCGGGGTAGCGTAGTCGGTGTCTTTGATAGTGACGGACATTTGCAGGCGCGGTATGAGTATGATATGTGGGGTAATCACAGGGTGCTTGACGCGGAGGGGAATGTAACGACTGACCCTAGTCATATAGAGAATATCAATCCTATGTGCTAGCGGTCAAATTACTTTGACCAAGAGACAGGTAATTACTATATGGGCGGAGGGTATTATGACCCTAGAGTAGGTGTAGTGATTAATGCCGGTGTGGATAACTTGGCGTGATTTTATATCAATTAGTTTATTTGGAGGTTGGTAGATAATGATTATTGTAGAAGTAATAAAAAATGAAAATGGTGAATTGGTTATTTCAGACGGCAGGTTTGAGATAGCGTGTTTGCTTACACCTTTGAAAGGTTCTCAGAGATTAAAAGTTGGAACAAAGATAAAAGAGATTTTTGCATACTCGTCAAGTGAAATAGAGTTTCTTTTGCTTGAAAATAAAGAGGAGCGAAAGTACTTAATACAGAAAGGTGATAAAGCGTTTGAGTATGTTCTTCAAGGCGAGATTTTGTGCAAGGAAAAAGAGCTGATAAAAGTAAGCGGCTTTTTAATTACCGTAGAAGGGCTTCCAAGTTGGTTGAAAAAACGGGATTTTGTTAGATTCAAAGTGGATAGACTGGATTGTGTTTAACTTGAAAGACATAGTCACAAAAGTTACAAAAGCAAATTATTTATTATGTAAGGTTGGAGACGGTGAGATGCCGTCTCCAATTTTTATTTAGGGTTATGCAAGTTTAGTCTTATCAGGGATATAGATTTTGTTAGCGATTTTGACGGCGTGGTAAGACACTCCATTATGCTTGTGGGTGGTGATTTCGGGCTTGCCGCTATTACACGCTCTGAGGATATGATGTTCGTTATCTAGTTCTACTTTAGGGATAGTGCCTTCTAAAAATTTGTCTTCACTGGATACTTCTAGCACTTCAAAGCCCCGTCCTATTAGGTATGAGCTGAATTGCCATAGTTTTTCGTATAAGCCGTTGCTGTCGAAGATTCCGCATATATCCTCTTTAGGGTGGTATGCTGTTATTCTAAAATATGCCATTGTTGTTTGTTAGGCGGATTATGCAACCGCCGTTACCTCCGTTGTTATTTTTCTTAAATTTCTGCTAGCGTGGGGTAGCCACACTTTGTTAATAAAATGAGCTATAGTATCATTGGGTTTAGAATGCCCGTGTCCGTAGCTCTGTAAGACTTTTTTGGATTGGAGTGAGTATTCGACTGTTACAAGAGGAGTATCTATATTAGCAGTATTCGGCAATACTTTCTCACAACCTACTTGGGGATATCCCGAGCCGTATCAGTGTGAATGTCCTCCTAATCAGGGTTGTAACTATGGCAGTGTAAATAGCGGAAATTGGTTTACTAGGTGGGTTGATGGGTTGCCTCCATGGATTGGACCTTTTGCTGCGGGGGTTATCACAGGAGTGTCGTTAGGGCTGATAATTGGTGGAGCCATTCTAACGAAAAGTATAGTTGGAGCACTAATTGGGATGCCAACTTTAGGAATAGTACCCTCTAGGAATTTCTCTTCGCTGGATACCTCTAGCACCTCAAAGCCTCGTCCTATTAGGTATGAGCTGAATTACCATAGTTTTTCGACAACTCTGATAAAACCACAAACCCGAAAGGCAAATATATTTTATGAGGTTAGGGGTAATTTTTTTTTTGTATAAAATCTATCAAAAAGCATCAAAAATAGAAAAGCACAATATATAGTGGTTAAGCATCTTATTGACCACTATATATTGTGGTGCAGTTTTGATGCCTCGGTGTTGATGGCGGCTAAGGCACATTTGCGTAATGGCAGACCGCTTGTTATAGCGGTGTCTACTAATGACGCCTTGTCCGGAAATGCCAAGAATATAGGTGCATTACTAAGCACCCGCAATGTTTATTTTGTTCCTATGAAGCAAGATGCTCCCACAGCAAAAGAACGCTCAATAGTAGCCGACCTAAGTATGATGGAAGAAGCTTGCGAAAGCGCTTTAGCAGGAATTCAGTTGCAACCGATATTGCTGTAGGTTTGGGAATATAGTTACAAGTAAAATTATATTTGCTGTTTGGTATTGCTTAGAAAGTAAGCTTGTCTAATAGAAAGTCGCTGTGACCTGCAATGACAGATTAGAGCGGTTTTTTATATCTAAGAAAATTATTCTCAGTTATAGCTGTGACACAAAAAAAGAGACATCAGCCGAACCGCTGGCAGCAAAAGTCTATAAGGCGACTAAATATAATCTTCGGCAGATTTTTATAAAATTGTAGAATAAATGGTATGTGTCTTAAAAAGGTTGACATTAAAATGATTTATTGGTACAATACAAAATATGAAGATAGGTTTTTCGCCACCAGACATATCAGAAAAAGAAACAGCTTTAGTTATTGAGGCTTTGACAAGTGGCTGGATAACTACTGAACCAAAAGTTAAAGGAGCTGTGAGAGGATAAGTATGATTGAGTTTTTGCGACAACATTGGATAGGCTTGTTAATTAGTGCCATAGTTGCAATTCTATGGATTGCAGGGTCAATTTTTTTGTACAGACGCTTATTTAAGAGAATTTATGATATAATATTTGCGTTAATAGGATTGCCTTTTTTTATCTTATTGTTTATTCCGATTGCATTACTTATAAAAGTTAGTGATAGAGGACCAGTATTTTATTGTGGCAAAAGAACTGGTAAAAATGGAAAAGTATTTGGAATGAAAAAATTTCGCTCAATGAAGGTTAATGCTCCAGATATAAGGCTTGAAGATGGTGCGACCTTTAGTGGCAAAAACGACCCTAGAGTAACAAAAATCGGAAGACTGTTGCGTGCAACTTCTCTTGACGAAACTCCGCAAATAATTGATATCCTTATTGGAAATATGAGTTTTATTGGACCACGACCCGATGTGCCTGATGTTGTAGAAAAACTTGAAGGGGACGACAGGTTGCTACTCAAAGTAAGACCAGGACTTACAGGATATAGTCAAGCTAAATTTCGCAACAATATTGTCTACAAAGAAAAAATAAAATATGACTGTGAGTATGTCAAAAAAATATCATTTTTCTTTGATGTCAAAATCTTTTTTTGGACAATTTGGACCGTTCTTAGGCGGAAAGGCTTGCACAACGAACACACCGGAAAAATTGACGAATCAACACTAGAGGTGCTTGAATTAGAAAGCAACAGTCAAATTATTGACAATCAAAAATCAATTGAGGAAAGTATAGAAGCCGACACTGTTATTTCCGAATAATACAAGGAAAAATGGCTGTCAAAAAAATGCCGATTTTTGGCGTTTTTTTTTGATAAATGTTGACAAGTATTTGACAAGTTGTACTTAAAGCGGTATAATCGTGAGTAGCGGTATATTCTGTATTATTATATATATACTATTAATAGTACAAATATGGGGTAATTTGATTGAAAAAAATGATTTATATCTTCAAAGAAAAACAAATATGTAGTTGTAACAACTATATTTTTTTGCTATCAACAAAACTGTAATTGCACCTTAGCGGTTACGGTTTTTTATATATAACTTTCTATAAATAGTCTAGCTAGACAAGAGTTGTTTAAGCTAGCAGGGAATTCAATATCAATTATGAACACATCATCTATTAAACAATTAGGAAAATTAACCCGTTTCAAAAACATTTTTGCTTTAGCTATCATGTGTGCTTTTATGGCAATCGCATGCGGGTCAATTCTTGCTATCGGCTCTGCCGAAAGGGCAGCCGGCGATGAATACATCCCGCCTGTGCCTATGTCACAGCCACTTCCCGGTAGTAGAATTCATTTGGCTCGTTTGGATAGGTCAATTACACATGCTACTCAGGCAGAGAATATTGTTTACGGTCATTTTTCCGCATGGATGACATCCAGCTTAGCATCTGTTGATATACTGTATAGTAACGCCGGTACAAGGTCAATAACTTTTGATATAACCGTTCCGTCAAATCATTATATAGTATATGTCGGGGTTGTAGGCAACCCTACTACTGCATCACATTTTAATAGGGGAATGTTTGACGATATTACATCCCGTTTTGCTAATTATGATTTCTTAGGTTTCGAGAATCTTCAAATTACTATTGATAATATAACCGAGACCGCCGGTAGCCCTCATTTTTCCGGTTTGCTTAATGATACCGGAAATGTTAGATTAGCTGTATTTTATACAGAAAGAAGATTTGCCAATAATATTAGTTTTGATACGCAAGGCGGTCATACGATTTTGCCGAGGACTGTCTTTGCACATCCTAATAACTTACCTATACCCACGCATCCGGACGGTCATGAATTTTTGTTTTGGACGGCAACTCAAGGTAGCCGTAATGCGCTAACCAGTGCGGAGATTGTAGACGGACTGCAAGTCTTTGCTGTATGGACAGGTGTGTATGAGATTGAACTGTCGGGTATGATGTTTGGATGGCCCCTAATAAGGATAACAAATCCGGTGCCGATAGCAGGCGAGCGGGGTCCGGTAAACTTTTGGATTTATTTGGACGGCATTCCCGCAAGTTTTCATCATAGAGGGTTAATCACTTCTGCCGGGGGACAGATAGTTAATCTTTCGCAAGTGATCGCCTTGCCCGACTTGTCTGGCGGTAATGTCCAAATCACCGTAAGAGCAAATTATTCGCGATTTGGTGCACCAGCTTCACATGCAGAAGCCGAAGCTGCACAGGTCTTTTCTATTAGTAGCAACGCTATTGATTTTGCCGTTCCGAGGGCACAATTAGCAACGCCTCAAAATATAAGGAGACACGGTGATATAATTGTGTGGGATCCGGTTGAGGCTTCGGTAGGAGTAGTGCAGTATCAATTTCGTAGATACGGAGCGTGGCTTTCGGCAATAACCAGTCGAGCCGAGCCGTTTCTTCATTCTTTTGATTATGATATAGCTAATTGGGAAACAGAGAAAATACAGATAAGAGCGGTACATGTTAATCAGACCTATCTTCAATCAGAATGGTCTAACCCTTTTCATATGAATGAATTGGTCGACATGCCGTTGCAAGAGCAGTTGGCGACACCTAATAGCAGACTGGCAATGAGGGGCGGTGTGCCTTATCTCGAATGGTATCCTGTACCCAATGCGTCGGGGTATCTTATAGGCGGATTATGGATGACTTTCGGCGAGGGAGATGTCTTTCGTCCTTGCCAGTGGACGCCTAATCTGTTAAGGAGCACATGGGGTTCGGTAGAAGTTACAAAATGTGACCTTACCGGAATGTGGTCTACTTCGTTATTGGGACTTATGATGGAGTTTGCCGGCGGTTTTTATATGCCTTCGAATGTGGGACCGTCATCAACTTTCCGTATAGCGGCTCTCGGTGACGGAATTAACTTCAGCAATTCCGATATAGTGTATTTTACGCATTATTGGCCGTCTCAATATCAACTTACTGTAGAAAATCTAAGAATAATTGATAACGGTATACTTTGGTGGGACGGAGCGGAGCTGGCATATTATTTCGGAGAAGTTTCTCCAGTAGCACGTATCAACGGTGACGATGGCAGCCATGCATGGTTCTCCGGCTGGCAATGGGGTGGGACTAATATAGCAGATATAGCAGATTATCTCGGTATAACATCGGCAGGACCGCATTTTATTGAAATTTTGTTGATTAGTAATAGCGGTCAGTATATCGACTCCGTTTGGAGCGAAAGACTGTATTTTACTTTGGGAGAAGTAAGAAGTCCCGCACCTGTAATCAGCTGGGAAGATAATAATATAATAAGGGTTACATTTGCAGGAGATTCTTTAGAAAGTTTTGAAGTAGAAGTCAACGGAACATGGGTAAATGTAGGTCTTGGGACTGATAGTGCCTTTGCAAGTTTTAGTACAGATTATAATATCTCTACAACGCATCCTAACATTATACCGCTTTTGAATGTCAGCGGCAATAATACTTTTAGAGTTAGAGCCGTAACCCAAAGTGCAGGATATACAAGGACAGAGCCGAGTAATGCATTGTCGGACCAAATGTTGGCTACTCCTGTTATTACCTCAACCTTAGCGGAGCAAGCTATTTATCGTTGGCAAGACGGAACTGTTACAGGCGGAACTATTAGTTGGATGCCTGTGGCTGGTGCTACAGGTTTTGAAGTGGCGTATCATATTGGAGGAGGAATTTATCCTCTTATGACTGTGGGTGGCCATGTAACTTCGGTTACTTTAGGCAATGCAGGCGACATTATGTTGTGGGGCGGTGCTCGTTCAGTTCGTGTTAGAGCTATAAGTAGTGACCCTAATTTTGTGCCATCAGAGTGGGTTGTGGTAGCAACTCCTATACGAACACAGATGCCAAACATTTCTAATGTTAGCGTTGCTGGGTCAACATTGATGTGGGATGTTGTTGACAACCTCAACATAGGGGTTATTGGGCTACTTAATGCCAGAATAACTGTCAATGGAGTATTGCAACATCAAATTGCTGCGACTAACAATAGTCAAGCTATAACACTAGCAACTGGGCTTAACACAATTAGCATATACTTTGTAAGAGGACCTGCGTCAGGCCCTCCTATCGACTGGTTTATCCAATCAGAAGCAGTAACAATAACATATTTTAACGGACCAAGACTTGACGCTCCGTTTATAGTAAATACTGCCTCACTAACATATCGTTCGATAACATGGAGTTCAATTACTGATGCTACGGGCTACCAAATCATGGTTAATGGAGTCGTTATAGCTACTGTAGGCGAGGTTACAGAATTTGTTTTTGGAATACACGCACCACCTCAATTTAATGTAGGAGACAATATTGTAACTGTTAGGGCGATAACTACAGACCCTAATGTAGGCGATTCCGAAGAGAGTAACCCAATCACCTTTAGATTTACTCAAATAGCTACCGCACCTTATATAAGCCTAAACGAAGCTACTAGAATGATAACATGGGCTGCAACGGGAGCAAGCCAATACTCTATAAGTTTTGACGGTGGATTGACATGGCAACCATGGATGCTAGGTGTTAGAGAGTTTTATATTGGTGATGTCATAACTCCGGGACTTAATACTTTTAGAGTTCGTGCCCGTTCAGCTAGTCCAGACATATTGAATTCAGAACCAAGTAACGAGGTAACATATTTCTACGGACCTCAACTTGATGCGCCGAATGTATGGAGAGTTGGCGGTAATGACAATCCTTATGTAAGATGGGATGTTGTACCCGGTGCTACAAGTTATGAGTTTAGATTTGCTGGCGGATTGTTTACGACTTGGACACCTGTAACTGAGTTCACGATTAGTCAAGGTGTGGTTACATTCAATCTAGGTGCACATAGATATCCGTGGACTAGTGGTCATAATTTTTATGTTAGAGCGGTTAGTGCAGTTCCTCATGTATTAACATCCGAGCCTAGCGTAGGAGTGTCTGGTCAATTTTTAGCTCCTGCTCCAGCTCCTGTGATAAGTAGAGATGCTGGCACTAATATAATACGATGGGATGCGGTAAATGTTGGGCATTGGGTAGGTTTTACCCCTGGATTTGTATCTGGATTTGGAATATATATTAACGGTGTTAGGGTGGCGAGTGTCGGAAATATGTGGGTTAATAATCCGAGCAACGCCCCGTGGGACTTTGATTTGACACCACACTTATTACTTGGAAACAACAGGATTACTGTTAGGTCGCTTGTCGGTTCGCCGATGATGCATCCGGCTTCGGAACACAGTAACCATATAGATATATTTGTTAATTATACGCACACCGTAATCTTTAGAAGTGCTCCGGGTGTAACGGGTATTGTATCTACACAAACAGACCTTACTGACCCTACACTAGCTATAAGACCTAATAATGCCGATATTACAGTAGGTCGTCCTACTGCTAATCATATTCTGTATGATTGGGAGTGGGTAGGTACAACAGCTGCAATCAATGCGGCGGTTACTACAACTTTCCAAGCGGTATGGAGATTGCCGATATCATATACTGGGGTATTCTATGCTGCCGGAGTTCATGTGGATACCCGTTCGGGATATGCCAGCTTTGCGGAAATTACAAAACCGGTTGTGCCGGATGTCGGTATGTTTTTTAGAGGTTGGGAGGTTATTCCTGCTTTAACGACCATAAGCTCGGACGGTGTGGCAAGAATTGTTTTTCAGGCGATTTGGACTTCTGACCCATTTGGGATTAATATAAGATTTTATGACAGAGGGGTTATTTATGAAACTGATTTTATAACAGGTTCGTTGTCTGATCTTATGTCAATTACAAAGCCGACTGGTCTTTTGCGTGCAGGACATGTATTCGGAGGCTGGGAGCTTGTAAGTCTTAATAGTGATACCCCTAATTCTACAGCGATATTTAGTGCTATTTGGACGCCGCTAGAATTAAGTGCGCCGGTTATAACTTTGACACTCAGAACTATAACATGGAATACCGTGTCTAATGCGATTGGTTATGAGATAAGTACTGACGGCGGATTGACATGGACACCTATCGGCAATGTTCTGACATATGACATAGAGCCACATCTAACTTTGGGACTCAATACTTTTAGAGTGCGTGCTTTAGGTACAGGCGAAGTGGTATCTCCGTCAAGCAACGAGGCGGAGTATACTCTTACTGAGAGACTTGCCGCACCTGTATTGACTCTTGTTGGCAGAAATATTACATGGGCATCAATTGCTAATGCAGACGCATACGAAATCAGTATTAGAGGCGGTGCATGGCAATCTGTAGGTGCAGGCACAAGTTTTGTTATAAGTGATGCACACCTTATTCCGGGTGCAAATGCCTTTGAAGTTAGAGCAGTAAGCAACAGTCCTTATCGTTTGGAGTCTGACGAAAGTAATACAGTAACCTACAATGCACCACAAAGACTTGCGACGCCTGTGATAGTGGGTTCTAGTCTAGCACCAATGATAACCGGCAGTACGATGATTTTGGCACCTACTGTGGCTTGGATGAATGTAGAATATGCCACACACTATCAAATTTTTGTTGACGGAATATATTTTGCAACTATAGATACTACAAGTGCTATCGACCCGCAGGCAACCGTCCTTCGTAGATTTATATTTGTGGGAGAGTATGCGTTGCCGATAGGGATACACGATGTTACTATCCGTGCGATAAGTACAGACGCTCTTAGATTGGATTCTTTTGAGAGCGGGGCAGAGTCGATTGAGATTAAGCAATTTGGCACGCCTGTTATAACTTCAAATCCTACTGACAGACTAATAACATGGAATGCAGTACCGGCAATAGTTTTCCCGCTAGATACGCCGACTGTTACACACTATGCGATAAGCTTTGATGGGGGATTGACATGGCCAGTTATAACCGAAGACACATTCTTTGCTATAACAGACGCTCATCTTAATCTAGGTCCTAATACATTTATGATTAGGGCACAATGTGAACTTATCGATCAGAATATAATAGATGCCAGAAAAACCTCTTCGACTCCAGTAGAGGTAGTCTATATACACAGAGTACAACTTGCTACACCTAGCAATGTTGCTTTTGCTGGCAGGACTTTGTCGTGGGATGCTGTGACTTATGCGGACGGATATCAAGTCCGTGTCGGAGGTAACAGTGGCACATGGATGTCTATTGGCAATGTGCTTAGCTTTACACTAAACTCGCTACTTGTCCCCGGTGCTAACCTTGTTGAAGTTAGAGCAGTAAGTAACAATCCTTACCGCCTAGACTCTGAGATAGCTTCGGTGACATACAACGCACCGCAAAGACTTGCAACACCTGTGATAGATTGGTCAAACGATTATGGCGAATTTATTTTATTTGCGTGGTATGCGGTTGAGAATGCCACATCTTACGAGATTTTGGTCAATGGTGTGGTTGTAGCTACTTTTACCCCTACATCGACATGGAGGGAGTTCATGCTCTTCGACGGCATACCGTTGCCCGAAGGATTGCTTTTGCCGCCCAGTCCAACTAACTTTAATAACATAACTGTTAGGGCAATAAGTACAGACCCGCTTTGGTTGGATTCTTATGAGAGTAGCGACCCTATCCAATTTAGAATGTATTCATTTAATGCACCGGGTGCACATATGGTGCCGTCAGACAGAGAAATTCAGTGGTGGCCTGTTCCGTCAATTACAGTGGCGGGTACGGTTCATACTCCTGCTTATCAGGTAAGTATTGACGGCGGACAGACATGGATGACCACAGATGCTACATGGTTTAACATAGACGATCATATAACACTTGGACTTAATACTTTCTTGGTTCGTTCGGTCTATGGAGAGTGGAGTGGTGGACAATGGCATACTCAACGCTGGAGAATAATTCCATCTGCCCCAGTAGAGGTACTATATACTCATACTGAGAGACTTGCCACACCTACAGGACTTGCAGTTACAGGCAATATGGTTGTTTGGAATGCCGTGGCAGGAGCGGATGGTTATGAGATACAGATTAATGATGGTAGTTGGGTAGCAGTAACAGGAACATGGTTTGATGCGACAGGACTAATAACAGCAGGAAGCAATACAATAAGGGTAAGAGCAACAAGCACTAACCCATATCTTGATAATTCAGACCCAAGCACGGTGACATATAATGCGCCAGTTAGACTAGCAACACCTGATTTGCATATTATGAGTCACTTTGAGCATCTCCATATTGAGTGGTATGGCTCTTTTAGCAACGCAGAATTTTTTGAGATTTTGG
>Ga0123355_10000691_pt1 | contig 45851 bp, 36 predicted proteins | sample TergutEmb28metaG_3_FD_89872 | JGI IMG/M metagenome (GOLD analysis project Ga0123355, IMG submission 89872) | Embiratermes neotenicus P1 segment gut microbial communities from Petit-Saut dam, French Guiana - Emb289 P1 | ecosystem: Host-associated > Arthropoda: Insects > Digestive system > Gut ...
TAAACTGCCAAAAATAGAGGGTTGCCCTACACCACCCAAAACTTGACCACTGCGAACAATATCACCTTCTGAAACAAGCACGTTGTCCAACAGTTGCCCATAAGTGGCTACCCATCCATTACCGTGGTCAACCTTAACGTATCTGCCACGTACCACATTACGTCCTATGGCAAGTACTCTACCATCTGCGGCGGCTCGAACAGCGTCACCTTCTTCTGCGGCAATACGCAAGTCGTCATTTGTGCGAAGTTGGTCTAATGTTGGGTCGAAAATGGGGAATGTTCTACTAAATTCCATCACAATCTCGCCATACAATGGCCATACCATGGTATCGCCCTCTGCAAAAGGAGCGAATGCCTGCGGGGCTGGTGTTGGTGCAGGTGGGGCGGGCGGCGGGGGAGTTGGCTCTGGTGTTGGTTCTGGCGTAGGCTCTGGAGTAGCTTCTGGTGTCACCTCTGGCTCTGGTAACGGAGAAGGTACTGGTGTTTGCCTTGGTCTAAACCATGCTTCTTCGTCTGTTGCTGTCAAGTAACTATCAACTTGGTCAGCACCCGCTAGAATGGCATCCTCTTCGTATGCCAAATCGTAGTATGGTTCTTGCGAACCGCGATTGGTTAGTGTAATCACCAATGCTAATACGGCAACTGCCCCTAAACATGAATACAGTGCGATGAAAAATCCTTTTTTACGAAAAATGCTGTTTTCCGATAGGTAAGTTTTTTTCACTCGCTCACCTCCTAGTTATTCGACCTCTTATGAACCCATCTGGCACTGCTTGGGTTTCAGAAAAAGTCTATTGTTGTCTCACTTGAATGGTTGGCGCATTCCCTTTCAAGCAACACGACCGTATACTCATACGTAGTTGCAGTATTGCCCCAATAGGTGAAAAATTATACTTGTGTTGTATCTATTACCAGTTAGTATTGCAACACAATTAGCCATGCCTCATAGTATGATAAAAAGCGGCTATTAAAAAAGCGACTCCGTCGCTTTCCGAAGGAAGTGTAGTTGGGCTTTGCCCAGCGGAACGGCGGGGCTTGGGGCAGCGCCCCATTGGCGACGGAAATTGCGAACGCAATTTTCTAGCAACTAATTAGCCAGGAATGGAGCATTTTTATGCGTAGACTTCACCTAAACAGAAGACAAAACATTAGAAGAGAGGGACAAAATTATCAAATTAATCCTGTTCATCCAAGCGTTCCGTCCGTGCCATTACGCCCACTTCCAGAGCCACCAAAAGATGCTATAATAATTCCATCACCATCGCCTTTTGATGAAGATTGTATTCATACTGCAAAATTCAATCATCCTACAAAGTTCACAGATTACGGGAATCATCCTTATGTTGTGGATATTAATAAGGCAACTTTGCAAAATTCCAACTATCGCACTACCATATGGACTGGTAATCATTTGCAAGTTACGCTAATGTGCATTCCTGCTGGTGAAGATATTGGTTTAGAAATCCACCCTGATACAGACCAATTTCTACGCATTGAAGATGGTCAAGGGCTGGTGCAAATGGGTGAATCAAAAGACAAACTGCATTTTAGGCAAGCTGTTTTTAATGACTCTGCTGTGTTTGTACCTGCTGGAACTTGGCATAACATTGTTAATGTTGGCTCTGTACCATTAAAACTCTATTCTATTTATGCCCCTCCTCATCATCCTCATGGTACTGTTCATCCAACCAAAGCAATTGCCGAAAAAATGGGGGATTAATGTTGGGGTTAAAACTATGAGCTTTGCCCACATCTATAAACTTTTAATTGGAAAAGCGCGTTTGCGCATTTCCAGCGGTAAAGGTCTAAATTGCTATATGTTTTGTCTTTTCATCTTTTCATGTATGTGATATAATAATCCTAATAAGAAAATGGTGGGCAGTGTCCCCATTAAAAAGCGACCACGTCGCGTTCTGAAGGAAGCGTAACTAGGCTTTGCCTAGTAGAGCGGCGGGGGTTTGAGGGCAGTGTCCCCATTAAAAAGCGACCACGTCGCGTTCCGAAGGAAGCGTAACTAGGCTTTGCCTAGTGGAGCGGCGGGGGCTTGGGGGCAGCGCCCCCATTATTAAAATAAAAAAGGGAGGATTCCGCGTGAAATTAGTAATGGCTATTATCCACGATGAGGATGCTTTTCACATCATGGACCATCTTAACGCAAAAGGCTTTAGTGTCACAAAACTGGCATCCACGGGCGGTTTCTTACGCGCTGGAAACACGACATTGATTTGCGGTGTGTCTGAGGAGCGCATCCCCGAATTAGTGGAAGTTATTGAGAAAAAGTGTAAAAGCCGTAAGCAAATCACATCAGTAAATGCAATGAATGTGAATGCTAACGAGAGTTTTGCACCCTACCCCGTAGAAGTCACAGTAGGTGGAGCAACCATCTTTGTGCTGGGCGTGGAGGAATTCAGGAAGGTATAGGGTTATTATGGACACAAACATGAAAGTATCAGAAATGTTGGCGGCACGTTTTAACCAAACAAATATGGTTGCAGAACGTACAGTTCAAGAAGATTTTCGTTTTACTCTAAATCGCCTTAGTGATGAGGGTTTAGCAGAGCGTTTACAAGGTCTTTTGAGTGAGATTGTAGTTCAGGGAAAAAAAGTTGCAGAGCATATAGATTTTGCAGAACTAAAAGTCTACCGTGGGCTAATTACCAACTTTATTAATGAAGTTGTTACCCATTCTCATGAATTTAGCCGTGAGAACTTTCTGGATAGGCGGGGGCGACACCATGTTTATGGTATAGTACGTCTTGTAAATCAAGAACTTGACGAATTGGCGCAAGAATTGTTAAAAAAAGAAAAAGATCATCTTTCACTTTTGGATAAAATTGATGAAATAAATGGTCTTCTATTGGATATGATTGTGTGAGCCACGCGTATATTTGGGAAGCAGAAAATGCCCACGAGTTTGCAAAAGGGCTAAATTGTATTAATAATGAGCTTGGGGATATCACCCTCATTGAAAATAACAGCCCCTGCAACTGTATTTCTTGTAGGGTTTTTGAAAGCGGCAATCATCCAGACACCATTTATGTTACTGGAACTAAGTCTGGTTCAATTGGTGTTGATGATGTTCGCGAACAAATAATCTTGCCCATGGCAACAAAACCTTTTCGTTATAAATACAAAGTATTCATTGTGGAGAATGCAGAAACTCTCACCCCACAGGCGCAGAACGCCTTGTTAAAAACTATCGAGGAACCTGCCCCCTATGGGGTTTTTTTGTTTGTTTGCAAACATATTCACAATTTTTTGCCAACGTTAATGTCACGTTGTATAAGAAAACGTGGACGTGATAACGAAATAATTGCCATATCTTCAGAGCTTGAGACATTGGCAAATGAAATATTCTCTACAATAGAGGGTAAAGATATATTTGACGCTTTTATTATGTATCATAGGCTTGAGCCTTACAAGGAATCAAAAGAAACTTTGCAAAATATATTAAGCCTGTTATATCGCTTTTATGGTCAAAGAATCGCACAATCACCACATCCATCTTTATTTAAATCAATAGACGCAATAGTAAAGACAAAAAAGATTCTTTCCCAAAACGGCAATACCCAATTAGCTTTAGAGTTGTTATTATTGGATTTATCAAATGCATGAAAGCGTTAATGTCTTGGGATAAAACCCCAAGATTTTGACATGAAAAGGATGATATTACTATGACAATCATTGGAGTGCGTTTTAAAGACGTTGGGCGGATTTATTATTTTGACCCAAGGGATATTGATGAAAATGAGCTGAAGCAAGGTATACCTGTAGTTGTTGAAACAGCACGTGGCATAGAATATGGTTTTATCGCACTAGAGCGGCGTGATATAGAGATACAAGATTTAAGCCTACCCGTTCGTAAAGTCCTACGTATAGCTACTCCGTCAGATACTTTACAGGAAGAAGAAAATCGCAAACGGGAAGCAGAGGCACGAATTATATGTCAAGAAAAAATAGAAAAACACAACTTAAAAATGAACCTTGTAGATGTAGAATTTACATTTGACCTTAGCAAAGTTGTGTTTTTCTTTACAGCAGATGGGCGTGTAGACTTCCGTGAACTGGTAAAAGATCTTGCAACTACCTTTCGCACAAGGATTGAATTGCGTCAAATAGGTGCGCGAGACGAAGCAAAAATGTTAAATGGTATGGGTATTTGTGGGCGTACTTTGTGCTGTGCTACTTTTTTGAATGAATTTCAACCTGTTTCAATTAAATGTGCAAAAGATCAAGGTTTAAGTTTAAATCCCTCAAAAATCTCTGGTGTATGTGGGAAATTAATGTGTTGTCTTAAATATGAAGAAGACACCTATATTGAACTAGGTGAAAACATGCCAAACGTTGGCGATTTAGTTCGCACTCCTGATGGTGACGGGGATGTTGTTTCAGTGAATATCCTTAAACAGATGGTAAAGGTTTCAATTAAAAAAAATCTTGAAGAGCCATTGGTAGAAGCATATAATCTTGACAAAATAAAAATTCTTGAGAGTCGCCCCCAATGCGATAGAGGTTGTGGTTGTTCTTCATGTCGTGGGTCTCATTAAGTAAAGTTAAAGTGTGATTCTATATACAAATTAACAGGAGACACCTTAAATGATTTTATATACACCTAAATCGAGAGATATTCGTCATCCTACACCAAATGATGTTTGTGAGTTATTAAAGCAAGAAGCTGATTTTTGGGAGCAAGGCACAGGAAGCGGAAGTGCTTCACTAAGTTCAAGCGATGACCCAACAAAGAGAAAAGATGAACTTATGTTTTATCGTGTTAGTGGATATGGTTATGCTGTTTTTGAGATGTTTAGCTATAAAGCCCCTATTGATGAGAAAAAAGACAGAAGTGTAATTATAGCTCATAATGTTGGCGGTGAACCATTTCCAATTCCTTCTTGTTTTTATATGGATTATGAACAAGCTGAAGAAATATTATTGCACTATCTTCATACAGGTGAAATACTAAACTATGATAAATGGCAGGATATCCATGATGGTTTCGATTACGATGCTTATTATGAAAGCGATGAATATTATAGCGGAATTACAGTATTTACAGGTTTTCAAATTAGGGCGTGAGGCAAATATATCATCCATAGAAGAAGACGAACAAAAACACGAATGGACAATATAGTTATATTTAGTGTAAAATCCTATTAAATAAAATGAAGGAGCATTAATCATGACATTGTATGACTCATGGAAAAGAATAGCATTCGACCAACAAGGGAATGCCGTCAAGCATGTTTGGGATGAATATTTGGCGAAAGAAAAACTTGTGTATGCAAATTTGATTAAGACAAAAACAACTCGTCTAGAGGGTACACCTGTGGAATTGGCAGAACAATTTAACTTAACATTAACTCATATGAGTGCGTTTTTTCATGGAATTAATGAATGTGTAGAAATCCCCCCTGTGGAAGAAATAGAAGAAGATACACAAATATCTTTTGATATTGATTTTGAAAAACTTTATAAACAAATGGTAGAATACAAAGCAGAAGAGCTTTACAACTTACCCGAGTGGGATACCATGTTTACAAAAGAAGAACAAAAACAATATTATACGGAACAAAAGCGTTCTCATACAGTTGTACGTAATGACACTAAAGTAGGACGGAATGACCCATGCACTTGTGAAAGTGGTAAGAAATACAAAAAGTGCTGTGGGGCAGTATAATGATTGGCGACCTAGTGGGTGATTTCGTTTGGCATGTAGCGGAGGAAGTTTTCATAGCTATAGTAACACCTGATAAAGAGAAAAGAGCCGCAAAAAAGGCAGGAGCTAAAAAAGCAGGCAAAATCATCAAAAATGGTGGGATTGTAGCATTTCCAACAGAAACGGTATATGGTCTTGGGGCAGATGCCTTCAATTCAGAGGCTGTATCACGAATATACATGGCAAAAGGACGACCTAATGATAATCCTTTGATTTTGCATATAGCAAATGAAAAAAAATTTTACGAACTAGCACATGACCCGCCAAATTATGCAAAAAAACTAATCAAAGCCTACTGGCCAGGACCTTTAACTCTGGTGGTAAAGAAAAAACCAGAACTTCCCCTTTGGCTGGGTTCACATCCACAAAATCAAACGGACACAATAGGCATTAGAATGCCCAAGAACTCAATAGCGAGGGCAATTATTGAATATTCAAAGAGTGTGGTTGCCGCCCCAAGTGCAAACAGGGCTGGCAAACCTAGCCCAACCGCAGCCAAACATATTGACTTTGCCGATAATGAAATAGACATGATTGTTGATGGTGGGGCAACTAATGTGGGGCTTGAGTCAACTGTAGTGGATGTTACAGGAGATACCCCACTAATATTGCGCCCTGGTGCAATCACTGCAAAAATGATTTATGAAACAACGGGAATTGAGCCTATTAACAGCGGGCAAACAACAGACAGCCCACGTTCCCCAGGAACGAAATACCGCCACTATGCGCCAAATGCTCCAATGACAATAATTTCTGGAGATAATGAAACAGTAGCAGACCATATGATTAAAGAAAGTTTACAAAAAATTGCAGAGGGCAAAAAAATAGGGTTACTTGTTACAAATTCAACCAGAGAGTTTATTACAAAACATCCTCTTTATGCTGGCATGTCTGGAAAAAATGTGAAAGCTATTACTTTTGGTGATGAACTTGAAATAATTGCACAAAAGCTCTTTGCATCTTTACGACAGTTTGATAAACTTGAAGTATCTGAGATTTATGCCGAAGCTGTTCCCAATATAGATTTGGGTGAGGCAATAATGAACCGTATGCACAAAGCGGCAGAAGGACGTGTTGTAGTTGTCAAAGCCTAATATTATTTTTGTATGTACAGGAAATACTTGCAGGAGTCCAATGGCGGCTATCTTGGCAACTTCCATTTTTAAAGAAGCTGGGCTGGATGTGGAAGTATTTTCAGCAGGGGTTAGTGCTTGGGGTGGAGCATCTGCCAGTGCAAATGCCATTCAAGCAATGATTGATGAAAACCTCAATCTAAGTGAGCATAAATCACAGCTTATCTCACAAGAATTATTGTCACAGGCTACTCTTGTGCTGACAATGACAAGGGGGCATTTGGCTGTAATTCAATCGGCATGTCCAACAACCCGTGCGTTTACTTTAAGTGAATTTGCAGGTTTTGATGGAGAGGTTTGTGACCCATTTGGTGGAGATTTGGCAACATATCGTGCCTGTGCTACTCAGATTAAGGAATTATTAATGTCATGCGTGACAAAAATCAGGGAGGATTTATGGAACTAGAGTCAGTTATCAAAGAGCGTTTACATGTAACCAAACATCCATTGGTACAAAGTAAAATGGCTATGATTAGAGACAAAAACACAGGAAACAAAGATTTTCGCGAACTTGTAGAAGAGATTGCAATGTTTATTTCATATGAAGCAACGCAAGATATCTCGTTAGTGCCTTGTGAAGTGGAAACCCCTGTAGCTTCAACAAAATGTATGCATTGCGAACAAAAATTTGGGCTTGTGCCAATTCTTCGTGCAGGACTGGGAATGGTAGAAGGAGTATCAAATCTTTTGCCAAACGCCAAAATTGGGCATATTGGGCTTTACCGTGACCCTCAAACTCTACAACCTGTGGAATACTACTGTAAACTTCCCACAGAAATAAGTGAGAGGGAAATTTTATTGCTTGACCCTATGCTTGCTACGGGACGTACAGCAGAAGCTAGTATACGTCTTTTGAAGGAAGCAGGAGCGCAACGTATTAAATTATTGTGTCTGGTTGTAGTACGCGAAGGTGTTGAGGAAGTTCTTAAAAACCACCCTGATGTTGATATTTACACAGCCGCTTATGATGAAAAACTTAACGACCATGGTTATATTGTTCCAGGGTTGGGTGACGCAGGAGATAGGCTGTTTGGAACACAGTGAAGGAATAAAAAAAGCGACATAGTCGCTTTTTTTATTCCAGATACAATTCTTTGAGTTTAGTTATATCTGCTTGGGTAATTTCTAATTCATCAGTTACATATTTTTCAACTGTACCATATTTTTGTGTAATGCTTTCAAATGCAGATTCTAAATACTCACGCTTTAAACCACACAGTATTAGGGCTTTTTCCTTACAATACCCGCCCAATAGATATTCTTCTACCTTTTTGGGTATATAACTAGCAAGCCCCTCAATTGATTTAAGATAATCGTTAAAAATATCTTCATCAGATACGCCCAAAATCTTGAGGAGTAAAGCTGCAGCAAAACCTGTTCTATCTTTGCCAAAAGTGCAATGAAAGAGGATTGCCCCATTTTCAACACTTGTACATAATTTCAAAAATTTAGAAAATCCTTGTTTTGATGTGGGATAATTTATAAAACTGTTACGATATACTTCAAGCATAAAGTGTTCAACGTCTTCTAAATCAAGGCTTATTAACTTTTCATGCCCCCCGTAATTCTTAAAAGAATCTCCTACAATATCTACATTTTCATAATGATTGCCCAAAACACTAACATCATGGGCGATTTTAATTTCATCACTTGACCTAAAATCAATCACAAGTTTAATGTTATATTCTTTTAGAAAATCAATATCAGTGTCATTTAAACCATCCACAGGAACTGAACGTAATAATCGCTTTGCGCGAACTCTTTTACCATCAGTGGTTTTATAACCACCTAAATCTCTGAAATTTACCAGTTTGTTCATTCCATACCTCCTATTAAAATCGCCTCCATCAGGGTTTGTAGTTCCTCATCTGTGTTAGGGCGTATTCTTCTAAAAATATAAACTATTATTCCATCACGCAAATAAAACGTATTGTCCATTTTTTCAAATGCTTGTGAAAACTCTGTTTCTTCTAGAAGCATTTGGGCGGGAACTGCTACAACCTGTTGCTCTGAAGGGGCAAGATGTGTTTGTATTGGGTATGCTACTAAGATGTAATCTGCATACACGATATTATAAGGTCTTCCGTCACGCCTATCTACATCAGGTAAAAATAAAATATGCTCTGCTGGGGCAAGCGGGCGTGTGGGGTTTAATGATGCTCCTGCTCTTGCAATTAAATCTGGATTAATAGTAAAAGATGAAGCCATTATAGCAGTTCTACCATCTAAGTTTCTTAAAAATTCATCCAATGCAATCAATTCATTGGCATCTTCTCTAATTATAGGATAAACCGCAAAAGAAGGGAATGGCGCATAGGTGGTAAGTTCTGCAAGATAACGCGGTTGTGTGCGTGGTAAAAACACACTGATTGTACAAAAAAACGCGACTGCATATATTATCAACCGTGTAACCTGTCCTTTAAAAATAATGTCAAGCCCATTGTATAGCCATAGGATAATCAAAGAAAATGGAGCGGCATACAACAATAAATGTTGTTGCCCATGTGTTTGTATACGTGTGAGGATAAGGAACATTGTAATTATTAAACTAAATAGAAACAGAAGTGAGGCAATCGCTTTTTTCTGTTCATCATCAGATTTTTTGTATTGCCATAAAGCAAAAATAATATATATGACAATTCCGATAACCAAAACAAATCCAAAATGACGTAAAAATAAACGTATATCTGTGCCAATGGGAAACCTATATGCATAATATCTATCTGCAAAATATCTACCCATCAATCGCTCTGTAAGATATCCTTGGAAAAATAACAAAAAAAGCATTACAAAACCAAGTGCCATAACAGCATATTTTTTAAATTTACCTGTAAGCAGGCTATATAAAAGCCCGCAGAACAAAAATGCTATGGTAAAAACAATATACCAACGTCTAAAAATCGTTAGTATACAAATTAACACGCCCCCTAAAAATCCAAATTCATTTTTGTCACTTTTCAAAAAAATAAATAGTATAACCATCATAATAAACACTCCACCAACATCCAAAAAACCCAAAACAGTTATATATGGAATCATTGGCAAAGCAATAAGGGTGGTTATAAATGCAGCTATATTTCCTTTGGAAAGCGACGGAGTCGCTTCTTTGGAAATAAGATAAAGTGTAGCAACTACAGGGATATAATATAAATTTACAATGCTTAAAATAAATACCAAACGACTAGTGCCGAAAATCCTCATAATTAAAGCGGGGGCAACTGCTGGAATGTAATTATAATCACTGTTGAATATGGAATATACCACACGTCCTATAAATTCCCGTGGGTCAGAAAAAATAATTTCTGATAATTCGGCGGATGTAATCCAAAATCCCGCATTATCCCAGAAAAACACCTGTTGCCCCAATAAAACAAAAATCACAGCCAACAAATTGTATATTACAATCACAATCCATAATCGCCAATCAGCAAAAATTTTTAACGAGTTAAAGATGTCATTTCTTACATTATAAATACAATGAAAAAGTATCGTAAAAAAAGCAAATGAAGCACTAATACCACCAAGACCAGAAAAAACTCTAGCAAGGAAACTTGTGTCAGTCCATTCAATGCCAAATGTGGCAAGCCTATGACCAATTAAGATTGCCAAAATAGCAGAAGGAAGCATGATTTTCATGCTTCCTTCTGTTTGGAATAATTCGGTTTTATCGCAAAATTTAAGAATTGCAAAAACTATTAAAGAAAGGATTAAAGCACACAAAGTTATTACAATTGCACGAGGTTGGTTAAAATCCATAAACGCAAAGAATCTCAAAATAATAAAGTAGTTCACAAAATAAAGAACTAAAAAGTATGGCAATAGTAAAGCCTTCATAATAATCATTCCTTTTTATCGTGAATCAAGGCTTGGTTCACGATTCGCATATTATTTATTCAATCAACCATAGCGACATCATATTATGCATTCTTTGGGCGGCTACTTCAGCAGAAATAATACCCTGCATAAATTCTATAAGATGCTCATGAAGCATATCAATTGGAAATAGATTAGCAGACAGGGAAACAGGGCGTTCGCTGTAGGCTAAAAAGCGTACTGCCGCTTCTTCTGCCAAGCGTGGAAAATTTGGTTCATCTTCTTGTGTAAAATCAAACGCCGAAGCATAGTTACCTAAAACATATTCAAAAGTACGACGCACATGGGTTTGTGCAAGGTCACGTAATATGGGTGTGACGACAGCCCCCATACCCCATGGGGCTTGAAAACCCATGCCAGGCATAACAGCGGCGCGCCCTTCTGGGTTTGCAAATGCATTTATAAGATGATAGACAAATTCCCATGCAAGGTCAACATTGTTTCCGTTTGTTATCGCCACATCTGCCCAAGAGTTGTTATTCCAACCGCCCTCTAAATCAATAATTAAACGCCCCATTTCGTCAGTGAGTGGTGCGCCATGAATAAATGGTGATTCATCTGCTGTAATAAAAGCGTGGGCAGGGTTTAACGCAAATTCATAACTCATAAACATAAACTGTCTCGCGACTTCTTGTAGTGTATCAAAATTCGCAATGGGCATAGAAATAAAACGCCCACTTCCCCCTCCAAAAGGGTCATCTTTAAACATTTCATAAAGTTCAATTATCATTTCAATAAACTCTGGAGAATTTAAATAGCTGGTGCGTGTGGCTAAATTGATAAAATTAGAGGCATTACTATAAAATAACTGCCAAAAATCTGTGATAGTCCAAGGCAGACCAGAATCTAAATTATAAAATTCTGTATATCTTTCTCTGAACGCCAGATACATATTAATAAGTTGCATTCTGCTTAGATATGGTAAGTTGCCAAATTGGTCTGTAAATTCTTGGGGCAAGCTGGCATTAACACCCAAGTAATTGAATGAAAACCCTAAAGGAAGAATAGGCAACATTCCAAGCATTTCAAATTCATCTAAAACATTTGTAAAGAAATCATCACGGCTAAAACGTGGACTGTTGTCTATTAATTCATAAAAATCGGCAAAAAAACCTGAACGCGTAAAATCAAATACATTTTGCATATTTCTTGGCTCTAAAAATAATAAATCAGGAGCTGAACCAGCCATTAAATCTGTACGAAAACGAGCATCGCGTGCCTCCATACCTTCCCAATCGTGTGGGTCAAAGTAATCAAACTCTATAGCGAATACATAAGGTTTATCTTGTTCACGCCAAACGGCATTCATTGCGGCGGCGGCTTGTTCTGCAATTAGTGTAAAATTCCTTGAACCTCGGATAGTTAATACTTGTGCAGGTAAGCCCAAATCTTCCACAGGAGCGGCGGGTACATATGGTATAATTTCGCGCTCTTCATTCATCCATGCAATAAGACTGTCTTCCATGGATTGAAGTAGTTCTGTAATACTGATAGTCTCTGCTCCTGCTTCATTTGGCATTGGATTAAAAAATCCAAAAACATCACTGCCAAAGGCATTCCATGGAATGAGATACCTATTTTGAGGTATGGTTATGGGAAGAAGGCTATATCTTTCCAAGCGACGTATTACAATATCAACCATAGATTCTGGGCTACCCGCCAATGGACGTTGGCTCTCATTACGGAATTGCATTGACATACCCAATGTCTCTTCTACAGAACTATGAAGATATCTTCTTGCAAAAGGTAGACGCATACTCCAGTTTTGAGTTGTAAACATTTGTGATATAGTATGCTCAATAAACGCCCATGCCAATTCTACATTAGCATTTGTTGTTATGCTAAACTCCGAAGTTGGCCAGTTTGCTAATAAATTACCATCATTGTTTGCTAGTGGTCTGTAATGCACAAAATATGGGTTTTGAAACTCAAATAAAGCACTTTCTATTGAAGAAGTGGACATAAAAATATAGTTTTCTGCCCGATCTGCCATTAATTCATCGGTTTCCATGCCCCAAAAGGATTGAGAACTCATATCGTTTTCAAATACTCGCCCCAAATTTTCCATGAAATCATAAAGACCTGCTAGGTTTGCTGTGCGATTGGTGAAATCAACCATAGATGAAACTTCATTTAGAAGTGTTTGACTAAAATCTACCCCATGCATTAGTGAAAACTCTGCAAATTCAGGGAACTCCTCAATTAACTCAAGATAAATTTCAATTATATCCAACATTGTAACAACTTCTAATGCTTCAAACCGATTGATAAAACGTTGTGGAATATTTTCATTTATTCCAATAAACTGTAAGTTTATATCTGTGGGCATTATATAAGAACGCCCATTTACTTGTGTGTGTTCTAATATATTCATTAGAAAATCATCAGGGTTGCCATAGCGTGATATTATTTCGTTAAAGTCTAAAAGGAATCCATTTTCAATTAGACGATATAAAAACGCATTATCCCGTGAAACAATATCTGGTCCTATTCCCGTGTCTAATTGCCCCAGCAATTTTTCCATATAGATATCGCTTTCGTCTTGCATATAAGTCATAAGGTTTACCTCAACTATACGCCCTTGAAGTGCCATATACTCTGAAAAGGAACGAGTGGAATCGCGGAGGCGGCTTTCACTCCACATGTTCGCAAAAATTGTTAGTGTTTCAACTTCTAAATCTACTTGATTACTGCCGACCCCTACTACATTTCCCGTTGGGTCTTGTGTTTCGTTGTCATTGTTATTATTGTTTCGTCCACATGCTGTTACTAACAATGTTGTTAAAATTACGACAACGAGTAAAAAATACTTCTTCATTTTCATTTGTCTCTCCTTTTTTGATGGGGCGCTGCCCCTCTCACTCACCGCTTTGCGGTGTGTTCGCATGAAGTCCCGCCACTACAGCGCGAATGAATCGCGCTTCCGTTTTCTTCGGAAAGCGGCGTAGCCACTTTTTTATTTGCTAGGAAATTGCGATCAGCTTCGGTTCCCCGAACCCCTAAAGCCGTTTCGCAGTCTCTTTTTGGGGATTTTCTCAATGATACCACATGTGTAGAATGAAGTCAAGTTCTTATGAGATTAAAACAAAGTGTGACTTTATGTGTTATAATGAAGCTGGTTAAAAATAGGCGCACGTGTAAAGTGGGGAGTGATTCTATTATGCAAGACAAACAACAACCAAAAAACCAAAAGAAGCCAAAAAGAGCTAGGCTAAATTCCAAAGCCAAAATGTTAATAGCGGCTGTCTGTTTCTTAGTGGTTCTTGTGTTGCAATTCGTAGTTAATGCGGGCGAAGATGTTTATATTAGAATGGTATCTACTGAACGGGGGGTATCATTTTCATTTGATTCAAGTCCAACGTTTCACAGTAATGACTCTCGTGATTTTTACTTTGTAACCCGTGATGGTATTAGTTTTAGGTCGTCAAGAGATTCCCGCGATACAATACATTGGTCTGATAGTTTTAATTTTATCCGTCCGATTAGTGTATCACGTGGGGAGTTTGTTGCTGTTAGCGCGCCCAATGCACGTCTTGTTTATGTGTACAATTCTTCTGGGCAAGCCTTTCGAGTGAATACAGACTATCCTATTACATTTTTCTCTGTGAATGAAACAGGGTTTCTTTCAGTGATAACACAAACCAATTCAGGTTTTGTTGTGGAGGTGTATAATGAACGTTCACGTTCTTTGGCAAGACCTATATTTAGGCGGACAATTCCTGATAATATGAATATTCCAACATCAGTTGAAGTTTCTCCTGATGGACGTTTTATAGCAATTGCTATTTTGGATTTAAATATACATTTGCGGACGCGGGTACAATTTAATTTTATCAATGAAAGAGATGTCACACTTGGTAGTTATGGGCTTTTTGCAACAGAAATATTTGAAGGGCAGCTAGTCTCTGCATTAAGGTTTATTGATAACAATAGGCTGATTGTTGCAACAACATCACAAATTCTATGCTTCCAAGTTGAAACAATGCAGGAATTGTGGAATATAGAACTGACAAATCAAATTAACCTAGAGTTTTGTGATAATCGCTTTGCTTTTGTTACAGGAGACAGGCTTTTAGGGGATTTTGAAAATTCAGACCCTATTGGCATGGTACGCATATTTGATATGACAGGTACAGAAACAGGGTATTTTAATTTAGGCAGACGTGCCACACATTTGCGACTAGGGCATGGTACGGTGCTTGTTGGATCGGATAGAACTTTCCATGCAATTAATCACAGAGGTGTATTACAATGGGAATTTACAGTTGGTAGTGAAACACGAGATGTGATTTTTTTGGAAAACACAGATACTGTTCTAGTGATTGGTACGCACCGCGCCGAAATTTGGGAACGCCGTCGCATTCGTGCCGAAGATGAGGAGTTTGTGGTTTTTTAATTAAATTTAGTGCCTATTATTTATTAAATGTTTATGGTATTCTTAAAGTATAAGTATAATATAACCAGAAGGAGCGTGTAATGCGTAATTTAATCAAAAAATCCATAGCACTTGTTATGGTAATGCTGTTGCTTTTAAGCCCTGTTACTGCTTTTGCACAAGCGCAAGCTACTCCACAACTCAGGATGGTAGAGCTAACCCCTGAGGCAATGGAGATTGTCTTAGAGGATTTTGACTATCTTGCAGAGTGGATTATGGAAGTGATGCCAACACTGGGCGTAGCAGAAAGGCTTTTTGGCATTCCAATGGAAGAAATATTGGAATGGTTTCGCCTCACCATTGTTAATAATGAACCTATGATTTCTTTATTTAGTGAAGGAATCCTTGGTCCAGATATTCCATTTTTGATGGGTGAAAGATGGGCTTCACCACCTGACGACCCACGATATTTGGCGGCAGAGTATCTATTTTCTTCATTGCTGTTTAATTTTGCTATTGGGCTTGGTGGGCTTTCACATTTGCAACCAATAGATTTAATGACCTTGGAATCCAATTTGCATTATATAGAATGGTTAATCTACAATGCACCAGGACCAGGTGAGCCATATTATGAGTATTTTAATATGCCCTCGACACGCATACATCATAGAAACTTTAATGCACCATCTACAAGATGGTTTTATGGAATGGACTATATGGATCATGACATGAGCTTATCTGAAGAAGAAGTTTTGGCAGATTTGGGCTGGTCCATGCCTGATAATATTACTACAGAAATACTTGTGCCTGGGCGAGTTGCGTACATTGGTGTAGAGAGTTTTATAAGTAATATGTGGGATGATGCAGAAGTTCTTTATCCCTTTTACGAACAAATTCAAAATTATGAACATCTAATAATTGACCTTCGTGGAAATTTAGGCGGATTTGCTTACTCATTCCCATTAAATTTTGTGGCAATGCTTATTGATGAACCACTTTATTTCCAAACTACAGAGTTTTTTCGTTCCAGCCCACGCACATCAGATTTTTATATAAATCCTGTGCCTATGATGTTTGGTGCTGACTTGTATAGAGTGATGCCCGCGGAAGAGTTTGTACGTTCTAGAAACATGCCATACTTCCCAATGGAAGATTTGCAATATTTAGATTATGTATTGATTTGGGATGTATTCATCGCGCCTTTTCCACATGCGATTCCTTTTAGGGGTGACATTTGGTTATTGGTTGATGAATGGTCTGCTTCTGCCTCACAAATGGCGGCTATATTTGCACAAAACGGGTTTGCTACAGTTGTTGGTGAGCCAACATCCCCTATTACAGGCACACTCCACACATATGTGCCATTACCAAATACAGGCATTTTGTTTAGAATAGACCTTGGGCTTACCACAGACTCTTATGGGCGTGTTTTTGAGGAAACAGGGGTTGTACCACATATTTTAAACTTCCCTGGTATGGATGCACTGGATACAGTTCTTGCTACAATTGGGGTCATAGATGTTACTATTCCTACTGTTCCATCATTACCTGAACATGGTATGATTGCTGTTACTTCGCAACCTAGACAAAGCCCAGGTCAATCAAATGTTGATTCTACGATTGCGGCACATGATGGCATAGATATGATCCTTGTAGATGGTGAAGTATTTGTGTCATTAAGGGATATTGCTACTCTTCTAGGTTACACTGTTACGTGGGATGAACCAAGTCGTACAGCCATTTTAAGTGGTGATGGTGAGTTAGGAAGTTTTATATTTATCCCCGTGGATTTAATTGGTGCAGTGATTGTTGATGGCACAACATACATTCCATTGGATGTGCTTGATAGTTTGTTCTTGTAGATTGTTTTATAATTCATAAGTAAAAACCACCCTCGCTTATTTAATAGCTGGGGTGGTTTTTTATTCATATATGAACATGAACACAACATGTACAATTTTCATACTATACTATAGATATATAAATGGATTAGGAGCGGAATTTATGAGAATAATTCAGGATTTTATCCCAGTTGGAAGAAAAAATCGTCCAATGCGAAAAAATGGATTAAACTATATAACTATTCATAATACAGGCAACTCTAATAGAGGAGCTGGCGCAAAGGCTCATGCAAATTATGTAAAGAGCGACACAGCGGCAAATTTGCCAGTAAGTTGGCATTACACTGTTGATGACAAAGAAATATATCAACACCTTCCAGATAATGAAACAGCTTATCATGCAGGTGATGGTAATGGTAAAGGCAACACACAAAGTATAGGTATAGAAATTTGTGAAAACAGTGATTGCGATTTACTTGTAGCAACTGATAATGCCGCGTGGTTGGCTGCACAATTATGTGATTTGCACAATATACCGACTGAAAATATAGCCCAGCATTATGACTGGAGTAGAAAGGATTGCCCACATCAAATGCGTAGAAATAAACCTTATAGCTGGAAAACGTTCATTGAAAAAATAAAATCAAAACTTCAAAAATACAAAGGTACTCCTGAAGAGATAACTGTTGACAATGCTATTGCGGCGGGGCTTGTTACAGACAGAGAACACTGGTTGGGTGTTTTAAATGGAACAATTACCGCAAAACCTGAATATATAAAAATTCTTATTGATAGAGCAGTTGCACAAAAACAATAAAAAAGCGACATTGTCGCTTTTTTTAAATTTTAATCATTAATTAAAAATAATTCTATAAAAATATGAAATTGTAACACAATTGTAACTTGACAAGAAAAATAGAACTGGATATGCTTTCATTGTGCTTGAAATTATTTCTAGAATTAGTGCTATAATTTTCAGGGGGTGATGATATGTATTGGATTGAACCCAAGGCAATATGTATGATGATTATACATATTGCCTGTTATGTGGATGAAAATATGGAAATTGTTTTGTAAAATTTATCCTGGAGGAATTTTAATTATGCTTAAAAAATTATTTGGATTATTAGTAGTATTATTTGCATTTTTGCTAGTGCCTGTAATAGCCAGTGCTAATTATATTGAAGGTCATGTTACACAGTCAGAAACAGTATGGCGTTGTCCTGATGAATTAATAATTGAGTATTTTGGCTTACGAAGAGATTTTATTCACTGTCCTGATGAATTGATTTTCTTGCAAAGATTAGAAAATGCCAGCATGAGGGGCGAGATGGTTGGTACAACTACTTTTCATTTTTACATTCCCATCCATCCAACCCATGATGTTAGTGAGAATATCATCGAACCAAGAGGTGATTTCCAATCCTCATGCGATGATATACGTGCTGCTTTTTTCACATGGGGCAATGTATTTGGGCTTTCAGATGAAGAGATAGAAGTCGGCTATGAAACATTTTTCTTATCCGACGAAGAATTAACAAAATTGTATGAACCTTTTGCAACACTAATAACTTCATTTGCAGAAAAATACAATCTGCCACTTACAGCACATACCGTGGATGATGTATCTGCACGTATTATTATGGCTCTCTCAATACATTCACAATCATTGTCAGACTTTGAGTCTTCGCTCTATGAATTAAAAGAGAATGAACTACTTCATCAGACAAGGAATGAAGTAATGAGAACAGTGATGAATTATGTAAGGGAAGCTGAATTATCTAGTGAAGATTTAGAGTTTATTATCTACACGTTAAACCATCACCAAGAATCTTTTACGCCTATAGCATTGGAAATACTCAATGGTGAAGTCAATGTTAATGAACTGTTTTCTGGCACAGAGTTCGTCATGGAAGAGTTTCTTGAAATAATTGATTTAAGCATTGAAGACCAACTAAGGTCTATTGCTCTATGGCAAAGAGAGAATGTATCAATACCATGTCCAGCTGGTTCAAGTCCTATCTCTGCCACTGTTGGTTTGCATTCTATAAGAAATGTAGGCGTTTATGCACACATTATAGGTACAAGTGCTGTATGTAATTCATCTCCTAATGTCTTTGAACAGCGGATAATTCATAGGAGTAGCATTGTATTTCTTTCTGCTGATCGCTTCTCTTGCGAAGTTGTCTATTCATTAACCTTTCGTACCATGAGAGGTGATATGAACCGTAATTTTAATCATACTTTCTTTGCTTAAAATCTTATAGGATGTATTCCTACTAAAAGGGGTTGTGCCGTTGTTGGATTTCCAACTTTCGACACAGCCCCTTTTGGTATACCTTCGCCAAAACCCTAATCTTGAAAAGTCATAAACACTTGATTTGCCAAATCCAAACCGCGCGTAGTTAGGCTAATGTACTCACTATCAATTTTTAATAGCCCATCTGCAACAAGGGTATCAATGTTGTATTTTTCGGTAGGAAGTATACCAAAGGCTTTCTTAAAGTCTTGTATAGAAACGCCTTGGGTTAATCTCAACCCTAAAATCATAGTTTCTGACATAGCTTCACTCTGTGACAGTTTTTGAGTTTCCTCCCTAACCTTATGGGGTGGCTGGTTGTCATGCAAAAGTATATCTAAGTAACGTTGCATATTCTTAGTGTTATTCCAACGATATGAATTAAAAAAAGAATGCGCACCAAGACCAAACCCAAGATATTGCTTGCGTTTCCAGCAGTTGATATTGTGTTTGCTTTCGTAATTTGGTTTTGCAAAATTGGACAACTCATAATGATTATAACCCTCCTCTTTTAACATTTGGCAGGCTAGATGGTACATATCTCTGTCAATAGAGTCATCAGGAAGTAAAACATGCCCAGTTTTAATATCGTCGTATAGGGGTGTCCCCTCTGCTGGCGTTAGGCTGTATGCAGAAATATGCTCTGGTGAGAGGTTTATTACGGTTTCTAATGTCTCGCGCCATTGATTTAGGTCTTGATTGGGTAATGCAAACATAAGGTCTACATTAATATTGTCAATGTGTGATTTACGCGCTGAATGAAAGTTTTTGAGAAAGTTCTCCATAGTATGAATACGATTTAATGATGATAGTTTCTCGTTGCATGTAGATTGTAAGCCAAAACTTATTCGATTTACACGTCCTATGTTTAGCCCTGTTATACTTTTAGAATTTGCACTAGGATTAGTTTCAACCGTGATTTCTGCCTTTGGTAACACTTTAAAATGTCGTCTTATGGTATTCAAAATTCCGTTTAGCCAAAAGGGCGGTAAAATCGTAGGTGTACCTCCACCAATGTAAATGGTGTCAATTGATAAATTGATAAATTCTTTACTTGATAGCTCTATTTCCTTGCATAAAGCAGAATAATAATCTTTTTTTAAAGAATCACTGGAATTTGCAAATGAAAGAAAATCACAATAGTAGCATTTGCTTAAACAAAACGGAATGTGTATATAAATCCCACTCCTCATTAACACCAAATCCTTCCGATTTAAATGGGGCGCTGCCCCAAGCCCCGCCACTACAGCGTGAATGAATCACGCTTCCGTTTCCTTCGGAAAGCGACGGAGTCGCTTTTTTATAAAGTTTGTGGGGGTGGGTGCTGCCCCACGGTTTTGTTTTAATCCTCATCTAATTTTAATACATTCATAAATGCCTGTTGCGGTACTTCTACTGAACCTATATTACGCATACGCTTTTTACCTTCTTTTTGTTTCTCAAGCAATTTCTTCTTACGAGTTATATCACCACCATAACACTTTGCCAAAACATCTTTGCGTAATGCCCCAAGTGTTTCACGTGCGACAATTTTACTGCCAATAGTTGCTTGAATGGGAATTTCAAACTGGTGGCGTGGTATTTCTTTTTTGAGTTTTTCTACTATTTTGCGCCCGCGTTCTTGTGCAGTTTTAGCATATACAATAAAAGATAATGCATCAACTAGCTCATGATGAACCAAAATATCCAGTTTTACCAATTCAGATCTTTCATAACCTTTTAAATCATAATCAAAAGAGGCATAACCACGGCTACGAGATTTTAAAGTGTCAAAAAAATCATAAATAATTTCATTGAGTGGTAAATCGTAACGTAAAATTGCCCGTTGCTCGTCCATATATTCCATATCCAGATACACACCACGACGCTCTTGGCACAATTCCATTATAGGTCCTATATATGCAGAGGGCAAAAGTATTTCTGCTTTTACGATTGGTTCTTCCATATAGTCAATTCGTGATGGATCTGGAAGGTCGGCTGGATTTGATAAATCTATAACTGTTCCGTCAGTTTTGTAAACTTTGTAAATTACGCTTGGGGCTGTTGTGATTAAATCAAGATTGTATTCCCGCTCCAATCGCTCTTGAATAATTTCTAAATGTAGCAATCCTAAAAATCCGCAACGAAAACCAAAACCCAGTGCTACAGATGTTTCTGGCTCAAATTGTAATGAAGCATCATTAAGTTGCAACTTTTCCAGTGCCTCACGTAGGTCTGTGTATCTTGCGCCGTCTGCTGGAAAAACGCCACAGTATACCATAGGGTTCACTTTTTTGTACCCTGGAAAAGGTTCTGATGTTTGCCGAGAATATTCTGTTACAGTGTCACCAATGTTTGTATCACGCACATTTTTTATGCTGGCTGTAATATAACCTACTTCTCCAGCAGATAACCCTTCTGATGGAAGAAATTTACCAGGTCCAAAATATCCTGTTTCAACTATTTCAAATTTTTTGTTTGTTGCCATAAAATAAGCACTTGTACCTTTTTTGATTTTTCCATCCATCACACGAATAAAGACTATAACTCCTTTGTATGCGTCATAAATGGAATCAAATATTAACGCCTTTAAAGGCGCGTTGGGGTCACCTGTGGGTGCGGGTATGCTGTTTACAATGCTATTAAACACATGGTCAATGTTTAATGATGTTTTTGCTGAAATTAAGGGCGAATCGGTTGTATCCAAGCCAATTACATTTTCTATATCTGCTCTTACTCTATCTGGGTCGGCGGCTGGTAAATCTATTTTATTGATTACTGGAACTACTTCTAAATTGTTGTCTATTGCTAGATACACATTTGCTAATGTTTGTGCTTCTATGCCTTGTGCGGCATCCACCACAAGTAATGCGCCTTCACACGCCGCCAACGAACGGCTCACTTCATATGTGAAATCCACATGCCCTGGGGTGTCAATCAGATTAAGGATATACTCCTCTCCATTTGGTGCGACATATACCAATCTTACAGATTGTGCTTTAATTGTGATTCCACGTTCGCGCTCTAAGTCCATATTATCCAGCACTTGGCTTTGCATTTCTCTTTGTGTTAAAACACCTGCTAGTTCTATAAGTCTATCTGCTAGTGTTGATTTACCATGGTCTATATGCGCTATTATACAAAAATTTCTAATTTGCTTCATTATTTGTCTCCTATCTCGTTGCTGTTTTACATATCATTACTGGAAAGTTATACAGTATCATAAGAATTTTGGCAAGGTCATTATACCAAGTTGCGTTTTAAGTTCTACTTAATGTAAAGTAAACTTGGAAAAAGCATTGACAACAAAAGCTATTTGATGTAAAGTATACTTGGTATAAAGCACTAACAACTCATATATAATAGATGATAGGCTTTAAACCCTTGTGTTAAGATTTGATACACGCCAAATGAAGGAACAAAATTTAAGACTTTTGTAAGACTTTTTTAATGTTTGAGTAAGACTTTACAAGTATCATATCTTCATAAAAGCCTGTGCAAGAGCTGTTTTACGAGCATAAACAGACAGCTCTTAGTATAAAACCTAATGGGAGGAATATTTTAGTATGAAAAAATTGTTTAAAAGAGTAACAGCCATGTTTTTGGTGGCAGTAGTTGCACTTTCACCAATTACTGTAAGTGCAGAAACAACAGAACATCTTGCTCTAACTAGGCAGATGGCAGTTGCACACGCTACGGAGCTTATGGAAATGCTGTCAATAGCGGGTTTGACTATTGCAGTAGTGGATGTAGACAACGATTTCACGTGGTTTCAAGGTTTAGGTTATGCCGATGCAGAAAATCAAATACCTGTAACAGAACACACACTTTTTAACATCGCCTCAACTTCCAAAATATTTACAGCTATAGCAATAATGCAACTTGTAGAAGCTGGTTTGCTAGACTTGGACGAGCCAATTGTTACCTATCTACCTGAGTTTTACGTGAGAACTCACCCTGTTCATGGTGGGGATTACAGAAACATCACAACAAGAATGTTGCTTACTCACACTTCTGGTATAACTGAATTTGTTGGGGATTCCATTTTTGCATTTGATGGCATTAATAGATATGCTATGAATAATCTAGTACCCAATCTTAGAAATTTTCATATGCAAAATGAAGAAACAAACCGCATAACCTACAATAATACGGGTTATATATTGCTGGGGGTTCTAGTTGCTTCAATTACTAACAGTGCAAACTATTATGATGGTTTTGTTAGATTCACACAAGACAATATATTTACCCCTGCTGGTATGGACTCAAGTAGTTTTGATATACACAGTGTGGATAGAGCGGCTGTGGCATTGTCACATTCAGATGCCGCAACCCCAATGGATTTATTCCATTATGTGGGTGGAGCTTCTGCTGGTAGTATGATTTCCAATGCTTATGACATGGCACGTTTTATGCATATCATGTTGAGCGGTGGTGGGGATATTATTTCTCCAGAAACTGTACAACAGATGGTGCAAGTTCAAGACTTTGGAATTCAGTTTCCATCAGAGTTTCAAATGGGACTTGGGATTATGCACATGCACCGTGCAGATGGCATTATTACAACGGGGCATGGCGGAAACCTATTACACCACACAGAGTTTCTTTTAGATTTTGACAATGGTATAGGTGTTTATGTTTCAACTAATGGCATAACAGGGGGCGGAGTAGTTGCATCCCTTGCTAATCTCATTTTACGTGTTGCTGTAGAAGAAAAAACAGGAGTTGCTTTACAACCTACAGCATTTCCAATTGTTCAACCTGTAACAGATGTACAACAATTAACAGGGTGGTATAACATCACTGGTGCTGGCGCTGTACAACTAGTATTATGTGATGAAGATTCATTGCATTTTATGAATCTATTGGGTATACCATCAATCACTCTTACACCAGTTGGAGATGGCACATTTGAATCCATGATAGGCAATATTTGGTTTAGAAATGTTGATGGAATTATGTTTGCCCTCTCTGGCGCACAGCTGCTTGCAGAAAGAGTTGAAGTAACTCCCGTTTCTGGTAATGATTTAATGATTGGACAGATTTACATTACTGGAGATGATGGTAGTTTGACTCATTTAGGATGGACTACTGTCAACGAAGAAGGAATACTGTATTTTACTGATGGTAATATGGTGATTTTATGGGATAAAATTGATGATGTAACCTATTTTGCCCCTGGTAGAACAAGAACGTTTGGTAATATTGCTGAGTATACCATAAAGGATGATGGCACTATGATTGGGAGCGAAAATGGAATCACATTCATATTTATACCATCAGATCAAGCCCTAGACACAAATGTTAGTGATGCACCTGAAACTGTAACATCTGAAATTGAAACCTCTATACCTTCACTTCCAAGAGATTAAATGTAAGCAAAAAAGACACATGCAAGGGTGCATGTGTCTTTTTATTTGCTAGGAAATTATTTTTTAGTTATCTTCGTCATTGTCCTCGTCTTCATCGTCAGTTACAAGTTCTTCGTTATCTTCGTCTTCATCATCAGTTACAACTTCTTCGTTGTATTCGTCTTCGTCATCTGCTACTACTTCATAGTCATCATTTTCATCATCCGCAACTTCTTCATTATCGTCGTCTTCTTCTATATCATAATCTTCTGGCAGTTCGATAAGACCAAACCAACCATCACCAAATATTGGGATATTGATATATTCATCATTAACGTATACTCTTGCCATTTTGTATCTTAGGCTTTCAATATCTTCTAGGTCTTCGAGATAGAAGAATAGTACACCAAGCCTTCTTAATTGTGCTTGAGTTAATTCTAAGTCAGAAATGTTTAAAGTGATGTGTGAGTCGTTGTATTCTAAAGATTCATCAGAACCAGGTCCACCAGGGAAGACTACAGGAACGTCGTCTATGCGAATGTTAATTTCAAACAGTTCGGTTAGTAGGATGTTGTTTACAACAGTAATATTTGTGAATCTGTTAGAAGAACGACGCTTAATGTTAAAGGCTTGGTTAAATGAATTGCGATATGCATTTCTTACAGAAATAGTAACATCGCTAGTATCAGTGATTACCCAGTTGTTAATTACGCGATGGCTAATGTTGACAACAATGTTATTGCGTACAACAGTACGGGTGTTAATGCGAACCTCATTTACAATTGTAAGACCAGCATTAACATTTCTCACTTTAACCATAGTTTGACCCGTAATCGTTACACCAGTGCCACGGCGTGCATCAACTCTAACCTTTGGATTTTGAACATTGTTAGTAACAATTTGGTTGATTTGGCTATTGATTACAACACTAGTAACATTTCTGTTTACAATGATGATTGGAGGGGGAACGACAATAATGATAACTTTGTCTCCTCCACCAGAATCACCATTATCACCAGTGCCTGGGGGGGGTGTTGGTGACGGAGAAGGCGAAGGGGTTGGAGTTGGGCGAGTTACTTCACCATTTACAAAACCTTCATATGGTTCTGCAACCATTTCAAAGATTTGTAAATCTGTTATGGTTACGCCATTGCCAACACCACCAAGAGTAAAGTAGTTGTTTTGCCCTGGGTGCCAAGATTGGTTGCTTCTGGGCGTGTGAATAATCAGTGCTGGTCCTGTTAATGCTGGTCCAGTTGTAACCAGAGTGCCAATGGATGTGCTTTCAATTACTCCATTGATTTCAAATTCAAGCTCCCAGCCTTGGATTACTCTGTCACTTGCATTAATAGTGGATAACCCTAAATCAAAACGATTAGACCATTCGTTATGATAGTTTATGCTGTAGGTGTAATCTTCAACTGGCACTAATCTGCGCGTGGCAGGAGTAATCCTAAAATCTGTAGGTACAGGAAGCCTATTAATGTTAGTGTTGGTTAGCCATAGGGTGATACTTTCACCTGCTGGGATAAAACTATTCCAGTCGATATAACCTATGGTTGTAAAGCTGTTTTCTTGGTATGCTAATTTACCACCTTGCACACCATTCTCAAGTAAACCCATGTTGCGATTAAGGTTTAACACCCATTGATACATGTCTTCGTCTGTGTTGTTTGTGATTACAATTTCTGCATTGTAACCAGTAGACCAAACACTGTGCACAATGAATTCTAATGTAAATCCATCATGCTCCAATGTGTACGCACGACCTTGTTCTGCAAAGACTGTTGTGGGTGATACAACTGACATTGAAATCACTAAGATCAATGCCATAAGCACGGCAAAGTGCTTTTTAAAATTTCTCATAAGTTCCTCCTTACTAGGGGATTAGTCATTTTTAGATATGCCTTTTAGAGGCAATGACTAAAAGGAATTAATCCTTTGATATGTGTATCGACATGAAGGGATTAATACTTAATCCTTTGTAAACGTTAAACAAAACCACGCCTACGACTAGACGTGGTTTTATTTGATGTTTGCTTATCATTCAATTACAATAATGCCAAAATTTCCAAAATTCATTTGTACCAAAGTGATATAGATACATTCAACCACAGGATGGCCTATAAAGCCATCTTCATTCCATAAAAGAGAATATCTACCCCCTACAAATGGAGGTATACGCCTATCAGATGCGTGCGCGTCATACACTTCACTTAATGAAATATCATTTGAAAATGCAAGAACATTTGCGCTTACACGTTTCACAAACTCATGCTCAAATGTTTCAAGAATATTGCCATACAAGTCGATTAAGTGCCAAGTACCACCAAATGCAGAGTAATGACGAGCATTGGGAATGTAGTTCTCCCACCAATCAGAATGTTGCCATGTGTGAGGTCTTGCACGTGTTCCGCCTACATTTACCAAAGCCATCCCGTCTATAAATGTACCTGCATACATAAATTGCAAGGGAATCACTTCATAACCATTCATGTCTACATAACCCCAAAGTCCGTCATAAGCAACTGCTGCCCGCCCTTCTACAAATGTTTGAGAGTAAACCCCTCCATGTATTTGGGAAAGATCCCAACCCCAACGAGCAGGAGAGTAAACGCCCGTCTGCATAAGAATGAGTTCCCACTCCCATAGTATACGACGGTTTTGGGTTCTATAGTTTCGGATTATATTGTATCGTGGGGGAATGATTTCATTACCTTCAAGGTCTATAAGTCCTTTTAGTTGGTCACTTGGCGGAGTTCCACCAACAGCAACACCAGCAATTACTATACCTTGATCACATATAATAAAATTATTAAACTGCCCGAAAGGAATTATATATTCTCCCGCAGTATTTAAAACAGCAAAACCACGAGGGGAATATACTTGTACAAGCCCATTGATAACGTTACTTACATGCCAATGTACAAGGGGAATAACTTCATTTCCCTGTGCGTCAATTAGACCCCAGAAAACATTATCCCAGTCATATATTTCCACCCACGACTCACTCTCATCCATCTGCCAACTAGGGTGACCAATTTCGACTGGTGCAAATCCTTCCCAAAACCTGCCTATGCTGGTGTAGTAATGATTGCTAACTTTATTGCCCTGTATATCAAATACACGAAATTGCATTGATGAGTCAACCATCACCTGACAGGGAGTATTATGAGCGTGTGCAATGACCATGCCATCTAGCATGTATATATCCAAATAGCGATGGTGAAAATAATATTCGTTGCCATTGCGAGTATATTGGGTAACAGGAAAATAATCTTCAATATAACCAATTAAGTTGCCTTCTAGGTCAAAGAACTTTGTATATCCATCAACCCAAATCGGAGTATTATCTTCTACATTGAATCTTCTATATCCACCCACACCAACTTTAATCAAATTATAACCCTCTACTCTGAAGGATCTACCAGTATCATAAATCTCCATATGCTCCAGCGGGAAAACCCTTTCCCCTGCTGTGTTAATAATAAACTCCTGTCCATCTTGATGAATAGTATTAAGCCCATAGTGGAATTGTGTCCCCATTCTCCTTGAATCTGGTTCGATAACCCAATCACCGTCACGATTAATTACACCAACTCTACCATCATCAAGAGCAAGTACCGCCACCCCATAACGAAAGACGACATTAGAAGAACGGGGATTGAGGGAAAAAGTAAAATTAGGTTCAATTGCCCATTCCCCTGTGGTTGTGTCAATGAAGCCACTCCCACGGGCAGTGGCAGCAAAAATAAGCCCCTCGCTATGCTCGCCAAATGTTATACCCGTTCTAAAGGGTACAATTATGTTGCCTGTGCTATCTAATAAGCCATGCCGCGAACCATATCGCGCATCATTAGCCAATAGATGAATTAAACCATCACGTTCAAAGACTTCATGGATGGGCAATGAAATATCCATCGCAGAAAGGGGCGTTGTTGTCTCAGCTTCATCAGCCATAAGAACTTCTGGAGGTATTTCAGTGCTTGCGTGTTCTGTTATATCCTCTGCAGATATTCCAATGGCTGTATATTCTGGTATGGTTTCTTCATAGTATTCTGGGTATTCCGCTTGACTACCACAACCAGATAAAGCAAATAATACGATTGTCACAAGACTTGTAAGATATTTGCGTTTCATCTCTCCACCCCTCATACACTTACTTACTCATCCCTCAAAAACCATTGATAACTTGTAAGTTTTAACAACACCTTTATAATTAAAGGTTACAACAGCAGAACTTGGAATAATATTGGCTTGAGTTATTTCGATTTCAATAGTTGGGTCACTGGATGAAGCTGTCACGATAGGTATATTTGTTGTACCTGATGGAATAATAATTGTTGTTTCATAAAGACCATAATCTACTATACCATTGGCATCTGTAGACCTAACGGGGGTAGATGTTAATTCTATAGTTTTTCTATCTACCATGATGTTCACATCTGGCACGATTGGATGGGATAGTTCTCCGTCATCATCATTAAATCCAAGCCCAATTAAGTCAAAAAGAACACCTTCATTTCCATCACCATCTACAACAAGATACATTGCGTGTTTTCCTTCTAAATCATCAATGATGTCGGACACAATAGCTGAATATTGGGCTACTTCTGGGGGTTCATTTTGGGGGACGATAATTTCAGCAATTTTCTTGCCCTCCTGTATTCCATTATCCCAAGGGCTATCCAGCCAAACACTAATCTTAAAGCTATTTGAAGTTTTGGGAATGAGGAATAAGTTAAACATAGCATCCCATAAAAGATCACAATCAATATACTTGTAACCAATTATATCACCATCGACCACGTCTACAATCGGCATATGGTCATCCCAAATATCCCATGAATCCGCTTGAAGTTCGTTACGGGATAGGTAACAAGCAATCCCTGCGGAATAATATTTATATGGGTCTAAACCAAAAAGATTAAACCCTTCTGATGTAACCTCTGCACCAGTGTATTCATAATCTCCAGCTTTTGCTGTCCATATATTGTCTTCTGCATAAGCATCCCATGCTCTTATTGTAACTCGTCCACCTTCTGAAACAGGCGTTTCGTCCCATGTTACATGAATCGGCGCAACCATAGGCTGGCGTGCATAACCAAACCCCCTGGGGGCTCTGTGATAAAAAACATACCACTGGTCGTTGATTAACTGAATACTTCCATGAGTATTATGCCCCGCATAACTTAATTGCAGTGCAGAACCATCTTTATTAACTACAGGTGCGCGGGAATCCACAAGAACGCCGCCACTTCTCCAAGGTCCAAGGGGTGTATCACCAAAAGCATAACGCAAAGCAGAGTTTGTACTGCTTAATCCATAATCAGGACCAGAATAACCACTATAAACCCATACATATTTATTGCCAACTTTGCGAATAGATGCCGCCTCAAAAAAGTTAAAACCCTTCAAATCTTCATCAGGGAATACTTGTGGATATGTTGTACCTGCTGGATCGCGAATTTCTCCATAACTAGAACTTGCAGGAATAAAATGATTTATAACTTCTGTGCCTGGTCTTACGGAATACATTGTATTTTGATCTAACTGTGCCGCAAAACACTTTTGAAATCCCCAATATCCATAAACTCTAAAGCCAATTTCATAATCAGGGTCATTAGGGTCTGTAATGTAGTCAATGTAGATGGCAGGGTCAAAGCCTAATATGCTTCCCGCTACTGTATTTCTGCCGTCTTCAGTCAAATTAATGGGAGAAAAAGGTCCAATTGGACTACTGCCCTTTGCTACCATTGCTTCCCTTCCAGGACCACGACTGTGAGGATACAAATAATACTCTTTTTTGCCGCCCTTACGCTCAACCTCAACCAAATCAGGCGCGTACATAACGTCCCATTTATCGTCTATTTTATAGGTGAATATTGAACCCTCGTCACGCCAGTCATCTAGATTTTCCACAGGTGCAGACCATGCTCTTATATCTGGTCCGCAATAACTATCAAACCTGAGATCATGAGAACCTATGATATATACGCGTTCTTTGCCCAAATTATCAGGATCTTCAAAAACTCGTGGTTCGCCGTCGGGCAGGTGTTCCCACAGTGGTAGGTATGGGTTTGCAAAATTTTTAGATATAATTTCCTTCATAATCAAAACTCCTAACTAAAATCGAAAGGTTAAAATAAAACCTTCCTGTATTAAATCATTTTACAACATTATGAATTTCTTGCAACCCTAAAGCCCAACTCGTAAGTCCTAAAGTACGGAGGCATTCCATCGCGAAAGCCTACCCTGCCCGCGTCCTCACCTGCAACCCAACTACCACCACGTACCCCACGCCATTCGCCGCTTGCGGGGGTTAGTTGCTCCTCGTGGTGCCAGTTCCAAATCCATTCACGTACATTACCAGACATGTCATATAATCCTAGTTCGTTGGGAGGTTTTTGCCCTACATTTCGTGGTCTTCCATTATTTGCTTCCAGTGTTGGCCAATGCCACATACCATCTAAAAAGATATCTCCCGAATTTCTAAAATGCCATGATACTTGTGTTGGGTCGTCACTTCCGCTGAATATATAACTTCGCGAAATTTGCCCACCACCCGCGGCATATTCCCACTCTATTGTGGTTGGTAAGCGATAACCATTTGCATCATCGTTTATTGTTACTGCCCAACGAATATTATCACTTTCGCTTAAATTATTTTGATCAGCGTTTTCTTTATCTATGTTGTAAAATGGCTCTAGCCCTGCCAATTCACTCCTTCTGTTTAGAAATAGGATTACATCATACCAACTAACTGTTTCTACAGGGTTATTGTCGTTTACAAAACCAGAGGGATTTTCGCCCATTACCTCATACCATTCTTGTTGTGTTACTTGGAATCTTCCAATATAAAAATCTTGCATAATAATTGGTGTGCCATATAAATTTGTCATTGTTGGGCTGATGATATATCCACCCTCAACAAATACCACGTCTAGGGGGGGGATTAATGGCTCGTTGTTATTCTCATTGTTTTCGTTATTATTGCTTCCGCAAGAACTTAATAATAGCAGAAGCAGTATATAAAAAATTAGTTTCATATTTTTCTCCTGTCAAATTTCCTAGCAGATAAAAACCCCAAAAGCCCTTATATGGGCGTTTTGGGGTAAGTGTAATTGCAAATTTTCTCTATATTACTGAGCCCATACAGTCGCGTTACCGCTTCCGTTACTTTCCCAGCCCTCGATTATAAATACTTGATAATACCATTCATTACCCATAGGTTGCCCAAATCTTGCCCACGCATCCACATGATTTTGGAATGTGATTGTGCGGTTTGTACCCAAAGGAGCAACTGAAGTTCTTACACTTTTGATTTGGATGAAAGGACCAAAACCATTGATGTGATGCCCATTTTGGTTTGCTCTCCAAACTTCATAAGTGCCACCATCACTTTGTAATGTTCCAATCATTGTGCCTGGTGTTGAACGATGGTTAAGCCAATTGTCAATTACATACCACTCGATAAGTGGACCTCTAGTCCAACCATAGAATGCGGCAATTGTCATACCTTGATGCCCACTTGTGTGGCTAAGTTGACCAACATTGTAACCAATTCTTCTGTTGGGTACGCCTACGCGCCAACCCATACCATGAAGATTGTTGAACCTGTTGCCAGCTTGAGTTGTAGACCAAGACGCGCTGAAAGCACCAGTGCCTAAATTAAAGCTAGATGTTGCAGTGCCTTGGCTGCTTGTGCTTGTTCCGCCAGTGGCGGGACGAGTAAGGTTTCCGCTATCCCAGTTGTGAACAAAGTTTAAGGCTTGAGGAGCGGCGGGGTTGCCACCACTAGGTGGAGGTGTTGGTTGAGGTTGATTGCCTCCGCCAGAAGGGCGAGTTACTACGATAGTATCAATATGGAATGCTGCTGTCGCGTTTGTGCTTGTGCGAATTCTAAACCCATCAGGGTTATTAGAAATTTGCGCGGCTGTGAGGGTTAGATTTAGCGTGAAGTTACCTTGTGCGTTTGCTGTGGCTGTGGTGAGTGTAGGCCAATTGCTTGCTGCATTGTTTACGCCACCCAATTCCATTACTGTACCACTTGCAACACGGCCAGTCACTTGAATTGTAGTGCCAGCTGTAAGGCTAAGAGGTGCGCGAAGAATGTCCACGCCGTGCCATGCTTGTGTTCTTGATGTAACGTGAAGTGTTCTGTTACTGCCAGATACATTTACATAAACTCTTGGGTTGGCATCGCTGCTACCAGCCCTTTGCAAGTTGGGTGTACCGTGTAAGTTGGTATGCCCTGCATTGCGTCCTCTTACATAAGAGTCGTTGGAAAGTGAGTAAATCACTTCATTCGCCTGTACTGTAACAGGTGGGAATAAGACGAACAGCATGATTGTTGTGGCAAAAAATGCACATAACATACCCAGCTTCCGCCCATAAGAATGTTGCATAAAAAACCTCCCTCTTCCTAAAGAGATAAAATAAGATTCTTGTGGGAGGCGCGTCTATCAATGCGTTGATGGTTATTGCGCTTCCCATTAGAATCTTAACACATAGTGGGAATAAAGCAAGGTTTTATTTTAAAGATTTTTTATATGATTTTATAGTTTTTTGGGTGTTATGTTATGTATTTTTTGTGGATTCATACAATTAACTTGGTAATATAATGTTTATAGCAGGTGTAAAATTGTGAGTTCCTACAATGAAATTTACAAATTGTTACATCTCACAAAGTTTTCATCTTTAATTTGGTATATTATACAAAAGCCGTGCTTACTTTAAGACCGTGGGGTTTTACCCCACACCCCATAAGGGGACTCGTCCCCTTAACCCCTTTCTTTTAGGTCGTGCTACCGCACGCCCTTTTTAATTTGGTAAAAGAGAAAATCGCGCACAGCGCGATAAGGGAGAAGTGAAGTATCACTTCCCCCTTTGGTGAACGCCGTTAGGCTTAGGGGGGCTATCGCATATGTAGGGTGAATATTTTTTGTTTTTTTGTTTACATTGTCAAAATTGCATGGTATTATATTCCCCAAGGTGGGAAATAACGTAAGCGTCAAATGACCCACATTCTCATCAAAATGTAATTTGCAACAAAAAAACACCATAGAATGTCACTTTGCGCGCCAACGCATTGCGACAACTGGTAGGAGATGGCCTAGAGACACCACCTACAAGCACAGACTAAGTCTGCTACTATGGACTAATTTAGTTTACACTATTTTGGGGTCTTGTTCAACTGTTGCCCATTATAATGTAACGCTTTGTTTTAGTTCGTTTGTAACTATCTGTCTGTAGCTTCATGCCTTGGATTACATATCAAGCGCGTAGGTAGTGTCAATCGTTATTTGATTGTCATCGCCTACGTGCTTTTTCATTAAGGTTTTAACATGATTGATGAGAAAAATACAAACATCAAAGGAGCTAACAAATGAAGTCTATTTATTATGACTATGGGTACGCAAGTAAGTTGGGACAGTTCTTTATCCCGCGCTTTATGCTGGAAAACAGCAAATTTAAGCCTTATGCAGATGGAGAAATAACCCTTGTAAAGTGTGTTGCTTATGAGGACGATTACATCCTATTAACCCACTATGAAACGATTTCAATTGAGGTGTTTTATGCATTAAAAGCAAACAAAGACATTAGGGACAAAGGAATCCTTGTACTTGATGAACTTGGAAGGGTTCTTTTTCCGAAAAAACTTAGGACGCAATTTAAATTTTATCGGAACACTGTTTTAAAGAGTTGCCTGATTGATGAATGCACTATAAGAATAGATGTCGTGGGTGTGGCTACCGACTGAATTGCTAGATATAGATGTGAACGCCTCTTTATGGAATAAACTCATAGGAGGATATAGCACCTCCACTTCGCACAAATGTGCTTCGTGTCGGTGAGAGGGGCGCAAGCGTGTTAATGTCAATCAGAATTGCTATATGCAAAAAACGAGAGTGAAGGTAAATTATACCACTCTCGTTTTTTGTTTGCGATTACTGATTGATACTAATTTCACAACCTTTTATCCCTCTGAATTTCTTCATACAACTTTTTGGCTTCTTGTAGTTTAAACAACAAATCTATAATGCGTTGTTCTCGTGGCGGTAACATTGGGCGCAACATTAGAATTGTATCCCAAGGGGGGTCTAATGTAACATTTGAAGGGTCTGGCTCGGGTATGTCTGCTTGAATTTCCTCTAAACCACCCATTCCCATGCTTTGCATTAGTTGCCACAGTAAGTTGGATTTCATATCACTCATAATCTTTGCCTCTCTTTGATGTATTATACATATATATATACTCAAACAAGGCAAGTACGTGAACTACAATTTTATTTGTAACGATAGTAACTACCATATCGGCTCACATACCGTGACTGTTTTCCCTTAAACATCCTTTTGGCGCGTCGTTGTTTGCGTGTCATAAATGCAACGGTTGCGATAGCCAACATTACGCCTGTTAGTGCCAAAGGAATCATGAATGTAATAAGGTAATCCATAATCCAGTAGTGAGGGTTGTCCACATATTCATAATATTCTGGTTGATACATATATGGCAGATATTCCGAAGGTTGTAAAAAGGTTAAACTTTCCGCGTGGTCAGGCGAAGATGAAGGAATATAATGTGAAACTGTGTTGCGCGCTATTAAATTTTGTTCTCCAACACGCAGATTTTGCGCGTAAACGGACACCCTACCCAGCACCTCCCCCGCGATTACGGGCGGTGTTAGTTTTTCAGGTATAGAAAGCTCGTATCTAATTTCAGATCTGTCAAAACCATAGGGCAGGTTAAAAGTAATATCATTGTCTGCACGAATTATAACGCGCCCAATTTCTATAGTGCTTCCGTTTATATTCTGGTATACGGGAATTGTTGGGGTATATCTTTCGTTTTCAAATACAGTTACTTCTTCAAACGGTATTTCAAAACCAAAACGTAAAAGTGCATTGGTATCATTAAAAATTCCTGGATTCCCTCCACGTAATATAGAAACAATAAGCCTACGCCCGTTAAACTCTGCATAAGTTACAAGGGTGTGCTGTGCAACGTTTGTAAAGCCTGTTTTTCCACCTATTACATTTTCATTAAAATGCAAACCTTGATGAATCATGTGGTTTGTATTACGTAGCGGGCGTTCTAACGGTTGTCTTTCTGTTGGCGGAATCATATAAGTGCGTGTGCTGATGGTTTCTACAAAAACAGGGTGACGCACCGCTTCACGCATAATTAAAGCCATATCGTAGGCAGTTGTAACTTGCCCAGTGGCAGGTAATCCACTGGGATTAACAAAATGTGTATCTCTTGCACCAAGAGCAAAAGCGCGACGATTCATTAAATCTACAAATTCTTCTACAGAGCCAGCAACATGCTCTGCAAGTGCGATAGATACTTCATTAGCAGAGGCAAGCATTAGTGCGTATAATGCCTCATATACTGTTAAAGTTTCGCGCACGTCCATATAAATATGACTGGAATTACGCGGAATTGAGAAGACAGAATTATATGAAAATTCAATGCGCTCTGATAAATCACTGATATTTTCTAAAACAATTAATGCTGTCATTATTTTAGTGACACTTGCGGGATAATGAAGCTCTGTAGCATCATTGGAATACAAGACCAAACCCGTTGAGGCATCCATAAGTACCACGGAAGCCGCCGTATATGATGGTAGTGGTACTTGGAGTTCTGATAATATCGGTTGAATATGGGGGGTATATGGCACGGATTCATGAACTTCATGATAATATGCAGATTCATATTCAACTTGATTTTCTTCTTGAATATGCGGGTTAATTATTTCATGTTGATATTCATAACCATATAGGTTGGTTATTTCATCTTCATAGGCATACAGGCTAGTAATTTGCATTATTAGCAGATATAATAATATAAGCAGGGTTTTGAGAAACAGTCGTTTTTTAATTGTAACTCATCCTTTCCATAGTATAGTAGATTCAATCGACCACCAATATTTTAGAGGTGAAAATTAATGGCAAGTATTCTTGTAGTTGATGATGAAAAGAACATAGTAAAGGGCATAAAATTTAGCCTAGAACAAGATGGAATGAAAGTTGATGTTGCCTATGACGGCGAAGAGGCTTTAAACCTCGCAAAAGCAAACTCATATGACCTTATTATTTTGGATGTAATGTTGCCCAAAATGGACGGCACGGAAATTTGCCAGCGAATTCGCGAATTTAGTGCAGTGCCTGTGGTGATGGTAACCGCCAAAGGTGATGATATGGACAAAATAATGGGGCTGGAATATGGTGCAGATGACTATATTACAAAACCATTTAATATCCTTGAACTTAAAGCGCGAATAAAGGCGATATTAAGGCGTGCAAAGCAGGAAAATGTCACTACAAAAAACCATATTATAACTGTGCGTAGTATCTCTCTTGATACACAATCACGTCGTGTATTTGTTAGTGAACAGGAAATTTCATTAACCGCCAAGGAGTATGACCTCTTGGAGTTTTTAATGATTAACAAAGGTGCTGTTTATACCAGAGAACAGTTGTTAGGCAAACTTTGGAGTGCAGAAAACGCTGGTGATGTGCGTACAGTGGATGTTCATGTGCGCCGTTTAAGAGAAAAAATAGAAGAAAATCCAAGCAACCCACAATACATTTATACCAAGTGGGGAGTGGGTTACTATTTCAGATAAATTGCAATGGTATAATAGTATTAGCTGGAAATTAGCCCTTAGTTTTATTGCCCTTAGTGTTTTGCCACTTGTATTGTTTAACTTTATAATCATGTCATTTATCGAAGCGTACTATTTGACGGACAGAAGCAATGATTTGAGAAGTAACGCCATTGTAATGTCTGGAATTGTGGCTGGTGTGGGGTTTAACAATTTAGAAGAAGGCAGCGGGGCATTAAGCAATTTTGAACGTGTGGTCACAGAACGTAGCAATGAGTGGGGTGTACGCATTCTTGTAATCAACGATAGGGCGCGCGTTATAGATGATTCCAGTCGTATAACATTGTTATCTGAAGCGGGAAATACCTTAATTAGACCTGGGATTTTTATGGCACTTAACGGGGACGATACTACTCGTTTGCGTCGTGAGGATGCTGTTTTATATGCCACTGCAACGGTTCAGGATACCCTTTCAGGTCGTGTTGGGGCTGTGTTATTAGTAGAAGATGTTGCAGATATTTTTGAGTCCCTTGCAGATATCAGAAACATGTTGTTTTTATCCACTTTAGGGGTTGCGTTATTGGTTGTTGTTTTAGTTGTCATAAGCAGTCATCGCCTGATTTCACCACTTAGGAATATTGTGCGTGTTGTTGAACGCACCGCAGTTGGGCAACTTAATTTGCGAATCCCTGTTTCTGGAAAAGACGAATATGCTATTTTGGCAACCACACTAAATGATATGACGGAAAAGTTGGAACAGGTGGAAAGAACCCGTCAGGAGTTTGTTTCTAATGTCTCCCACGAAATGAAGACACCACTTTCTGCAATTAAAGTATTAAGTGAAGCCATACTTGCGGAAGAACATGTAAAAGAAGAAACCTACCGCGAGTTTTTGCAAGATATTGTTTCAGAAGTAGATCGTATGACAATGATTAATCATGACTTGTTGGCACTGGTAAAAGCAGACCAGCGTGAATCAGGTATAACTATGCGTCGCATGGATTTACCATTGTTAGTGGAAGACATACTCAAACGCCTTGCACCTTTGGCAGAGATGAAAAAAGTGGCTCTTGTGTATGAGATGGTTAGACCTGTTGAATTGGAGGCGGATGAGATTCAGTTATCTCTAGCTATTTCCAATATCGTCGAAAATGGCATAAAATATACTCACAAAGAAGGCGTTGTTCGAGTTGTTATTGATGCAGACCATCAATATGCGTTTATAACCATCCAAGATACAGGTATTGGCATTCCTGAAAGTGAACATGATAAAATATTTAATAGGTTCTATAGGGTTGACAAAGCACGTGATAGAGAAACAGGCGGAACGGGGTTAGGGCTTGCTATTTCCCGCGCTACGGTGCTAATGCACAACGGAAGTATACGATTACAAAGCAAACCCGACGAAGGTTCTACTTTTATGATCCGACTGCCGTTAAGAAGGTGATGCGGGGGGAAGGGCAACACCCCCGTTTATAGAAGAGGCTTTTGAGTAAAAAAGCGACCCCGTCGCTTTCCGAAGGAAACGGAAGTGCGATTTATTCGCGCTGTAGTGGCGGGGGTTTGGGGGCCGCGCCCCCATTTATATAAGATGAGGTGGAAGGCTTTGCATAGGATGACTATTAGTAAAAAATATATTGTCATAGCCTTAGTAATTGCTGGAGTTTGTATAATAGCTTTGATTATTTTTTTAGTGATGAGAAATTCAAACCGATATCTAAGCAGAATGCCAATATTTTTTTTCAATGTTTCGGAAGGTCAATTTATTCCTGAATCGCGCCCATGGCCATGCACAAACACAAACAGATATCAATGGATAGAAACAGCAATGAGCTACATGATGGATAACCCAAGCAGAGGGGATCTTGCATCTGTATGGCCTAACATCCCCCAGGATGAACTTATAGAAAAGTTTTATTTTCATTGTATATGTAATGAAAATAAAGACTGTGGTGAATGTATTAATGGTGTATGTGATTCTTGCTCAAATATGTTAATTATAGAATTTTCTGAGTTGTATAACGAAATACCCCCATTGGATGAAGCATTGTTCCGCTCTGCATTAACCCTTACAATGACAGGCTTTGAATTTGTGGATTCCGTAATATTCAGAAGCCCCACGAGTGAACGTATAGAATCTGTGACTACTATTTCCACAGACCCTCTTTCACCAATTAGATTATCCAGTGCTACTTTTAATTTGTATTTTATGCATGAATCAGGGGGTGGGCTAGTCAGAGAAGTTCGTACTGTGCAATCTTCTGATGCACAACGCCGTTCGGAGGCGATTCTAAAAGAATTGATCCGTGGTCCTGCCACTCCTGGATTGGTTGCATTAATTCCGCCAGAAACACAAGTGCATTTTACTAGGCTTGAAACGGGAATTAATACAATATATGTGGCACTTTCCAGCGATTTTGTTTCACGGTTTAATGGAAACACCCACCAGGCGAGAATGATGATTTATTCCATTACTCACACTGTATTAAATGACATATCGGCGCAAGGTGTATGGCAAGTCGTGTTTTTAGTTGATTGGTTGCGCCATGATGAGTTCCATGGGGTAAGCGATTTTTCAAGCCCGTTTATGACCTCTGAACGTAACATGTTGGATTTTGTTGAGCCAGACGATGAACACAATGGGTATGATGAGCAAAATGATGATTACACATGAGAAAATAAAAAAGCGGCTACGCCGCCTTCCGAAGGAAGTGTAGCAGGGATTCATTCCTTGCGGAACGGCGGGGCTTGGGGCAGTGCCCCCATTGAAAAAGGTGATTACACATGAAACGCCCCATAATGTTGATTTTATTGGCTTTGATTAGTGGCATTTTATTGGGGGCTTATGGAAGTATGCCCCTTTTAGTCCTTGGTTTATGCCTTGGGCTTTTTTTGTGTTTGTTTTTATATCAACGTTATAAATATTTTCCGATTTTTGTATTGTTGCCATTTATGTTATTAGGGGCATTAAGAATTAATGATAGCCTGTTTAGTTTTATAACTGAACCCACAGACGTAGTCTTTTCGGGGGTTGTTGTAGATGTTGGTGTGACTGCAAGTGGAAATCAAAGGGCAACAATACAAGGTGAAGAGATTCGCATAATGGCATATATCCGACCACACCAGCCTTGGGCTAGTTTAGGGCAAGAGATTAGAGTAACAGGGGAATTGCGTCCGTTGAGTCGTCCCACAAACCCTGTGGGATATAATCAATTTCAACATTTACGCTCTCAAAAAATTGAGGCTGTAATGTGGCCAAACTATGTAGAAATTGGTTCTGTACAGGTAAATTTAATGGTGGTGCTGCGGCAATTCCGTGATAGGGTTGCAAATGTGTTTGAACAAGTATTACCAACAAATGAGGCACGAATAATGCAGTCTATGGTTTTGGGCGAGCGCGGAGGGTTGGAGCAAGAACTTATAGACACTTATAGGGCAGCAGGTATTTTTCATATTTTAATTATATCAGGCTTGCATATGGCTATTCTTATGATGATTTTAAATAAATTGTTAGGGCTTGTTTTAAATGAACGATATGCAGGTATTGTTGTCCTTGTAATAATGGTGCTGTATTGCTTGATGACAGGGGCTTCGATTGCCACAGTTAGAGCAATGGCTATGGCTGGTATTTTGGTATTCTCAAAAGTTTTACGGCGCGATTATGATTTACTTGCATCGGTTTCCGTTGTTGGCGTGGTTTTGTTAATTTATGAGCCATTGTATTTGTTTAATATGGGCTTTCAACTGTCTTTTGGTGCGGTTTATGGGATTGCAACCCTCACAACACCTGTAGAAAGGCTTTTAGGCTTCATGAAAATGCGCCCATTGGGGGGCTTTAGGGGTAGTTTTGCCGTTGGAATTTCTGCAACTTTTGCTACTTATGTTATTTTTATATATCACTTTTATGAAATTCCGCTGTATAGTATATTTGGAAACCTAATTATAATGCCTACTGCTACTTTATTATTGGTTTTGGGTATCTTAGTTGGGTTATTAGGGCTGATATGGCTTCCATTAGCAGAATTATTGGCTGGTCCTATTTATTTTATTTTGGCTTCGTATGAAATTGGTGCGGGATTTGTGGGTTCTTTACCCTCTGCTACGTTGCTTACAGGGGGTGGATGGGGCGTAACATTAGGTTTCTTTGCTATTCTCTGTTCTTTTGCTTTTATGTTTTGTGGTTATGGGCGTGAATTCTGGAAGCGGGGCATTTTGTTAATTGTTTCTATATCTTTTTTAATCAGTGCGGTGATTATTCGGGCAAATCCAAGAGGGCTACATATCACATCATTGGATATTGCAGGGAATTATGTGGTGCTTAGGCATAGAAACGATGTACTTGTTATTGGACAAGCACGGGGTGGAGAAAATATACTTCAACAATATTTAAATAAACAGGGTGTGCAACAGGCAAATGGCATTATTCTTACACAATTGCCACGAACACAAGATGTATCAAGGTTAGCTGTTCTTGGAAATATATTTGACACATTGTATCTATCAGGAGAGTTTACGGAAATTGAAATGTCAATGACTAGTATGATATTGTCTGATATGGAAGCCCGATATGATGTTGTTTTTGCTAATGTGGTTTATCTAAATGATAGAACCACTCGTGTAAATGGGGAGTTGATTGTACAGGTGGTTGCACAATCAAGCAGTGTGCTTGATGTTCGTGTAGTGTTTCGTGAGTTGGATTTTATTATTTTGACTTCAATCTCAGAAGATTGAAGTATGTTATAATGTTTTTAGTAGACATTACAAAAGGAGCAATTAAAGTGAAAACAATTTTAGTAACAGGCGGTGCAGGATATATTGGAAGTCATACATGCGTAGAATTGCTTACGTTAGGTTACGATATTGTTGTTATTGACAATTTATCTAATTCTGATATGTCATCAATCAATGCAATTAGGAGCCTATTTCCCCAATCAAATTTTTCCTTCTATGAGGCAGATTTATTAGATGAAAAGGCTTTGGGAAAAGTTTTTATAGAAAACACTATTGATTGCATTATTCATTTTGCGGGATTAAAGGCGGTTAAGGAATCAGTTGAAAACCCCATTGAATATTATAATAATAATATTAATTCTACTCTAAACCTTTGCAAAATGATGAAAAAACATGGTGTTTCAAAAATAATATTTTCATCCTCTGCCACAGTGTACAGTGGTGATAATCCTATGCCCTTGAATGAAGAGTCATCATTGGGGGCAATTAACCCATATGGCTGGTCTAAATTCATGTGCGAACAAATTTTGGAAGATTGCGCCTACACTCAAAAAACTTGGTCTGTGGTATTGTTGCGTTACTTTAACCCTGTTGGGGCGCATTCCAGTGGGCTTTTGGGTGAAAATCCAAAAGGCATACCCAATAATCTAGTGCCATTTATAGCACAGACAGCCAAGGGCTTGCACAAAGAATTAAAAGTATTTGGTAATGATTATGACACACCAGATGGCACATGTATCCGTGATTATATACATGTGGTTGATTTGGCTATGGGGCTTGTAAAAGCCATAGAGTACACAGAAAAACACACAGGTTGCGAAGTCTTTAATTTAGGCACAGGGCATGGGGTTTCTGTTTTGGAAATGGTGGAGACATTCAAAAAGGTGAATAACATTGATATCCCATATTCTTTTGCACCAAGAAGAGCAGGTGACAATCCTATATCTTATGCAGACCCCAAAAAGGCAGAGTCTGTTTTAGGATTTAAAGCCATTAAGACAGTTGATGAAATGTGTATTGATACTTGGAAGTTTCAGTCAATGAAATGAGTGAGTAATTTGAGAATAATATTTGTTGTATGCTTGGTATTGGTAACTATGCTTATATTAATGCTTGTTGGCTGTGGAGGTGATATAATGGTAAACACAGAAAGTCAAAGAACATGGACTACTCAAGACATGAGGCAAGGTACTGCAACAGTGGAAGAAATAGAAGCAAGGAAAACATGGACACTTGAGCATAGCAAAGACTACAGCATAATTGGTGGCAAAGATGATTTAACTTACCTAGTAAGGAACAGATTTGTTTCTGCGCCAAATGATATTGATTTGCGAACCATAGAAAGATTTATTTTTCACCATGGAATGTTTCATGGCGGGATAGGGCTTGTATTAGACAGAATGCATGGAAGAGTATATTATGACCCTCGTAATTTTATGTTTGCGATACGACCAGATTTAATGCCATTCTCTGCTGAATTTATGGAAGATGACCTGAATAAACTAATCCAAACAATAGAAGAATCTGGTTTGTTTGCGTGGCAAGAATATTACGCTGGAGAATTTGAAGAAGGTGTACGAGATGGTGGCAGCGGTTGGGCTGTGGGCATTCTATTTTCAGATGGTTCAATTCTGCGCCGCGGAGGCAGTGGTGACAACAGAAATTATCTACCTCCTGAGGATGAGTTTGCAGTATTAACTGATTTTATCAGAACGTTGGGTGCAGAAATTATAGAGCGCCATAATTTAGAAAATTGAAAATATATTGACATCAAAACAGTATTATCATCCCGTACTTGATACGGGGGCTCTTGAATACATTGCAAAATACAGGAGTGAGTAAGTTGAAAATAATATTTGTTGTATGCTTTGCATTGATAACTATGCTTATATTAATGCTTGTTGGCTGTGGAGGTGATGTAATGGGAATCACAGGAAGACAAAGTACATGGACAACAGAAGACATGAGGCAAGGTGATGCAACAATGGAAGAAATAGAAGCATGGAAAACATGGACACTTGAGCATAGCAAAAACTATAGCAGAATTGGTGGCAGATACAATTTAGGTTACTTGAGAAGGGGCAGATTTGTTTCTCCGCCAAATGATATTGATTTGCAAACCATAGAGAGATTTATCTTTACCCATGGAAATCATGATTTTGGAGGAATAGGACTCGTATTAGATAGAATGCATGGAAGAGTATATTATAGTCCTCATTGTCATTATAGAGTAGAATCTTTACATTTTGAGCAACTTCTTTCTGCTGAGTTTGTGGAAGACGACCTCAACAAGCTAATCCAAGCAATAAAAGAATCTAATTTGCTTGCTTGGCGAGAACGCTATGTTAGATATGCTAGCAGGCGTGTAGAAGATGGTCATGGCGATACTTGGCGTGTGGGCATTTTATTTTCAGATGGTTCAATTCTGCGTCGCATGGGCAGTGGCGATATACCTCCTGAGGATGAGTTTGCAGTATTAACTGATTTTATCAGGACATTTGGTGGAGAAATTATGGAACGCCATAATTTAGAAAACAGTATTATAATCCCGTATTCGATACGGGGGACTCTTGAATACATTGCAAAATACAGGAGTGAGTAATTTGAAAATAATATTTGTTGTATGTTTGGCATTGGTAACTATGCTTATATTAATGCTTGTTGGATGCGGATTAGGTGATGCAATGGGAATCACAGGAAGACAAAGAACATGGACTACTCAAGACATGAGGCAAGGTACTGCAACAGAGGAAGAAATAGAAGCATGGAAAACATGGGCACTTGAGCATAGCAAAGACTATAGCAGAATTGGTGGCAGATACAATTTAACTTACTTGATAAGGGGCAGATTTGTTTCTGCGCCAAATGATATTGATTTGCAAACCATAGAAAGATTTATTTTTCGCCATGGAATGTTTTTTGGAGGGATAGGGCTTGTATTAGACAGAATGCATGGAAGAGTATATTATAACCCTCGTCTTGCTATGGTAGATAGATTGAATATTATTCCATTTTCTGCTGAATTTGTGGAAAATGACCTGAATAAACTAATTCAAGCAATAGAAGAATCTGGTTTGTTTAATTGGCAAGAATATTATGCTGGAGAATTTGAAGAAGGGTTAGATGGTGGCAGTAGTTGGGTTGTGGGTATTCTATTTTCAGATGGTTCAATTCTGCGTCGTGGAGGCAGTGGCGACAACAGAAATTACCTACCTCCTGAGGATGAGTTTGCAGTATTAACTAATTTTATCAGGACGTTGGGTGCGGAAATTATAGAACGCCATAATTTGGAAAATTGAAAAATTTATGAACATTCAGAGTAACTACTGTTGCTCTTTTTTTATTTATTTTTTTTTATAGTGTATATAATTTTCAAAAGCGGGCATGATAACTTTTGTAGCCAACGACACAAAAACGAGAAGCAAAAAAGAATCAAAACAGCAAATTTCCCAAAATTACCAATAAAATTTTTTAAAAGAATTTTAAATTTTTTCAAGTTTGCAGTCCGCAAAGTCCAGTAATTACAAGGCTTTGCAGTATGCAAAATAAATTTAAAAAAAATGCTTGACATTCTCGTGGGAAATTAATATAATAGCACTCGTTCCCTCCGCTGTGAGGAAACATTGCACAAAAGGTCTTCGCCAAATGTTAATAGTGTTGGATGAATGACCAAGGAAGAAATTAGTATTTGCCCCTTGAAAACAAAATAACCATGAAAAAATTAGGGACCCTAAGCGGTAGACTAAAACAGTTGACGAACGTTGATTGAAGTAGGTTTATCGCAGACAAAACCGCGCCAGCTGGTTTTGTCTAAAAAGGAGTCGAAAGACTTCAAAAGAAACAAACTTCGGATGATGTAAAAATTATCTGAGCTTGAAATCAAAACAATGAACTTGAGAGTTTGATCCTGGCTCAGGATGAACGCTGGCGGCGTGCCTAA
>Ga0123355_10000692_pt1 | contig 45836 bp, 47 predicted proteins | sample TergutEmb28metaG_3_FD_89872 | JGI IMG/M metagenome (GOLD analysis project Ga0123355, IMG submission 89872) | Embiratermes neotenicus P1 segment gut microbial communities from Petit-Saut dam, French Guiana - Emb289 P1 | ecosystem: Host-associated > Arthropoda: Insects > Digestive system > Gut ...
AATATATCAAAAACGTGATTGCAAAACTACGTGAAGACGGAAAAACGATCATCATTATTGCCCACCGTTTAGCGACAGTCACTCAAGCCGACACGATTTTTGTGATAAACAGCGGAAAACTTGCGGAGCAAGGCACGCACAGCGAACTGCTAGAAGCCAAAGGGCAATATGCAAACTATTGGCAGGCACAAACCCAAGTGTTTAATTAACAAAAAAATCAACACATAAAAAGAATGAATGGTTGTTTTATCAGAAAACGCTTGATTTTGTGGAAATCAACAATGTTGAATTTGGTGCATCGGGTGTGGTGTTCGCACTGGCAAGATACAAAATATTTTCATGTTAAAAATCAACTCAACAATTTTCGATTTTCCACACCTGTCAATATCTGCATTTGCCGAATGGCAATCTGATTGAGTTTGCTGTGGAGAAAGTTCGACAGGGATAAGATTTTGCTTGATCGCCGAAGTGTGAATGTGATAGTTGATTTTGGCTAATTCTCGTTTAGCTGACCAACCCAAGGCTTTTTGTTCTTGCTCTTTGAGGCGTTGGAATTCTTTTATCAACAGGTATTTAAATTCTGCTGACAACCACGTTCCGAATTCAAAAGCGATGTCTTTATGTGCAAAAATACCCCCGCCATAACGTCCGGATTTAGAAAATATGCCAATGGCATTAGTTAATTCCACCCAACGTTTTGGCGTTAATACCAATCTGCCTGGTGTATCTTTAACTGTATGGAAACCCATACGGTTAAAATTAGGATTGCTAAACTGCTCCCAAATACATAGAAAGTCAACAACATAATGGCTACTCATCCAATTAGACACTACAACACGTGCCTCTAAAGTGTCTTTGTAACCCGCCATGTCGGTTAAACTGATGTAATCGTCATTTTTTCTTGAAATAACTGCAATTTCTGTACCATTTACACTGATTGTTTCTTTTCTGTTCATAATGTTTTGTTTTTGTCGTTAATTAATTTCTAAATCCCTCGAATTCGAGGAGGTTTAAGTTTTGTACTCATCTATATAAACGCAAAAAAGTCGTTTTTCGTATAAAAAATTCCTTAAAAAATGTTAAATTGTTGATAACTTTTCGAAATTGTTAATAAACCAGACAAAATGGTTTCATATTTTTTTCGTATCTTTGTGTAGCGGATTTGCTATAAAGACCAGTACATAAAAATTTAGCAAAAGAAATATGAACCTTCTTGATACAAAAAATAACAAAGATAATTTCAGCGGTTTTCGAAAAATCTCAACGCTGTTTATTACAGACGATGAGTTCAAGAAAATTGAAAAAGCATCTGTTTTTTTGAACTTTAAAAAAGGCGAAACCATTCTGAAACAAGGTGGGGCACCTACGCATATTGCCTATTTGCAAAGCGGTATTGTTAAATTTAATTTTCAATCGCCCGAAAGCGGAAAGAACACGATTTTAACGTTGGTTTCCGCACCGAAAATTTTGGGAGGAGCAAATTTGTTTTACAAAGACAATAATTTGTTCTCCATTGTAGCAGTGGAAGACTGCGAAGTTTTTTTGATTGAAGCAAGTGTATTATACGAATTGTTCAAAAACAATGGAAACTATTCTGTTGCAGTGTTCCAAATGGCCTCAGAGATGTTCAAGAAGTCTATCCTTAACTTCATTAGCGTTGCTAACAAGCAAAAGGAAGCAAGAATTGCCGATGTTTTTATTTATTTGGCAGAAGAAATTTACTCGGGGACATCATTCAGACTTTCGTTAACCAGAAAGGAGATTTCCGAGTTCGCTTGCTGTTCTGTGGAAAACATCATCATGACACTTTCAAAATGGCAACAAGAAAAAATCGTTTCGTTTTCCGGAAAGAATTTTGAAATTACGGATATCGAAAAATTAAGATATATCAGTCGAGTAGGCTAGTAGGGGCGTATGCAATACGCCCCACTGTTCTTTTTTTATCCCGCTAAAAATGCAATAAACAATCCTGCAACAATAGCGGAAAGAATTGTACTGGCAACAATTGGTCCCATAGCGTGCATCAATAGATGGTTCTGAGGGTTGTACTGTTGTCCGAGTTTTTGAGAAATGCGTGCAGCCATCGGCATAGCAGAAACTCCCGAATTACCAATTAATGGATTCACTTTTCCGCCCGAAGTTTTGTAGAGTAATTTTGCAATCAAAACTCCTCCGACTGTTCCAACAGCAAAGGCAAATAATCCGAGAATGACAACAATTATGGTTGTGGTTGTCAAAAAGCGATCTGCTGTCGCAGAAGCTCCAATAGAAAGAGCAACCAACAAGGTCAATATATTCAAAAGAGCATTTTGAAGCGTTCCGATATATCGTCCGGTTACACCGCTTTCGCGAATTAGATTGCCCAGCATAAACATTCCAACTAATGCTCCGGCGGCAGGAACAAACAACAAAACAATAAGTGTTAGCAAAATCGGAAAGAGAATTTTTTGTTTTTGCGATACATTTCTTGGAGCCGGCATAACAACTTTTCTCTCCTTATCTGTGGTCAGCCATCTCATAATCGGCGGTTGGATAAATGGAACCAGTGCCATGTAGGAAAAAGCGGCAATCGCTACAGTAGATAGGATTTCAGGCGCCATTCGACTTGCTGCAAAAATTGCAGTCGGCCCGTCGGAACTTCCAATAATCGCAATGGAAGCCGCTTCTGCAGCAGAAAATCCGTCAAATCCGGGTATAATGGACGTGAGCCACGCCTCTCCATTTAACAAAAAGAAAGCAGCAATAAAGCAAATAAAAATTCCGAGTTGTCCACCCAATCCTATCAATACGGTTCTTGGGTTTGCAATCAACGGACCAAAATCGGTCATCGTACCAATGCAAAGAAAAATCAACGGGGGAAAGATCACAAACATGATACCTCCGTACAGAAAGTTCATCAATCCGGGTCGTAACTGTCCTGCAGATTCAAAATAGTCATAAGCCGAAAGACCTGCTCCCGGTACATTGGCGATTATGATTCCAAAAGCCAACGGCAGAAGCAACAACGGCTCATATTTTTTTGAAATGGCAAGATAAGTGAAAAACAAGCCAATTAATAGCATTATAACTTGGGGTACGGTGATATCCGTGAGCCCCATACTGTATCCGCTACTGAGAAAGATACTACTGTTTATGAGGTTTATCATCTTTATTTTTCTAAATTAATTATAAGTTATCCGATAACAATCAACACATCGCCTTCCATCACGGAGGCACCTTTGGTGACTTTGATTTCTTTAACCGTTCCCGCTTTGTCGGATTCGATGTTGTTTTCCATTTTCATGGCTTCAAGTGTTAACACTTTTTGACCGATGGTAATGGTATCGCCAACGTTGCAGAGAATTTCGGTAATTGTACCGGGAAGTGGTGAGTTGATGTTTCCGAGCGCCGAAGCCGGAGCGGTTTTTGCAACATCGCCTGCCGTAGCCATCGGAGCAGACTGAGCGACTGCGGGCTGACCGGCTAATGTTGGTGTTTTGGCTTGCTCTTTTTCTCTGTTGATTGTAACTTCATACGATGCTCCATTCAATTCTAACGAGATGACATCACCTTCAACTTTGAGAATCTTTGCTGCATAAGGTATACTATCGATTGTGAATTTGTATTTTTTCATGGTGTTGTATTTTAGCGTCTGCGTAAGTTAAAATATTGATTTAAAAATTGATGTTTTGCGCTCCACGGTGAATAGGCTCGTGCGATTTTGTTGATCGTCATGATCGTGATTTCTTCGTCGTGCAGTTCGTTTTTGTATAGGTGGATTACAGCTGCAATTGCTGCAAGTTCCGGAGTTCCGGCCATCACATTGGAAGGAATGGCAGGTTTAGCACTATGATTTTTGACATCAATTGATTTGTTTCTGTATCGTTTGAATGCAAGGTAAAGGATCACCGCTCCCGCCAAGGACAAGAGGAGTATCATTCCTGCGCCGGTAGGTTCGCTGCCGGCAAATTTTACGTATGTTTCCATGTTTTATCTGTTTAGAGTGGAATATTATCGTGCTTTTTCAGCGGATTTGTATCTTTTTTCGTTGCCAACGATTGCAAGGCACGAATAACTCTGAAACGTGTATTGCGCGGCTCGATGACATTGTCGATAAATCCGTATTTTGCAGCATTGTATGGATTAGCAAATTTATCTTCGTATTCTTTTACTTTATCGGCAATGAATTGTGCACGCTCTTCCGGATTTTCAATGGCTTTCGCTTGACGTGCATAAAGTACTTCAATCGCACCACTCGCACCCATTACAGCGATTTCTGCCGATGGCCATGCGTAGTTGATATCACCGCGAAGCTGCTTGCTGCTCATAACGCAATGCGCACCACCGTAAGACTTACGAAGTGTAACCGTAACCTTTGGAACGGTCGCTTCACCGTAAGCAAATAGGAATTTCGCACCGTGAATAATGATACCGCCATATTCTTGTGTAGTTCCGGGTAAGAAACCGGGAACATCCACAAGTGTTACAATAGGAATGTTGAATGCATCGCAAAAGCGTACAAAACGTGCACCTTTACGAGAAGCATTGATGTCCAAAACACCTGCAAAAACAGAAGGTTGATTAGCCACAATACCCACAGACATTCCGTTGAAACGTGCAAATCCAACCACTAAATTTTGTGCGAAATAGCGATGAACCTCCATAAATTCGCCATTATCTACAATCGCATTGATCACCTCTTTCACATCGTAAGGTTTGTTCGGATTATCCGGAATAATTTCGTTTAACGAATCTTCCAAACGATCAATCGGATCGGAACAAACCACAGGTGCAACTTCCTCTAAATTATTTTGAGGCATATAAGAAAGAAGTTTGCGGATCATGGAAAGTCCTTCTTGCTCGCTTTCGCAAACAAAGTGCGTAACACCTGATTTGGATGCGTGAACCATTGCACCGCCCAACTGCTCGTCGGTTACTTCCTCGTTTGTTACGGTTTTCACAACTTTTGGACCTGTCACAAACATATAACTGTTTTGTCTCGACATCATAATAAAGTCGGTCAAAGCAGGCGAATATACCGCTCCTCCGGCACAAGGTCCAAAGATTGCAGAAATCTGAGGAATAACACCGGAAGCCATAATATTGCGCTGGAAAATTTCAGCATAACCGGCCAAACTTTGAACACCTTCCTGAATACGAGCACCGCCCGAATCGTTGATACCAATCAAAGGTGCACCGGCTTTCATAGCCATATCCATTACTTTGCAGATTTTTCTCGCAAATGTTTCAGAAAGCGATCCACCAAAAACGGTGAAATCTTGCGAGAATACATAGACTAAACGCCCATCAATTGTACCATAGCCGGTTACAACACCGTCCGACAAAAACGTTTGTTTCTGCATATCGAAATCGGTGCAACGATGTTCTACAAACATATCAAATTCCTCGAAAGAGCCTTCATCTAAAAGGAGGTCGATACGTTCGCGAGCAGTGAGTTTGCCTTTTGCGTGTTGAGCGTCGATACGGGCTTGCCCGCCGCCGAGCTTTGCTTCTACTCGTTTGTCGAGCAAAAGTTTAATTTTATCTTCAAATGTTGTCATAAAAATTATACGTTTTGATTATTTACTTATTTACTACAAAATTCCGTTAATACACCAAAGGTTGATTTCGGATGTAAAAAACCGATTTTCAAACTTTCCGCACCGATGCGGTGTGTTTTGTCGATAAGTGAAACGCCTTTTTCCTCGGCGGCTTTCAACGCGCCATCCGTACATTCAACAGCGAATGCGATGTGATGAACGCCTGGACCTTTTTTCTCAACAAATTTTCCGACAGGGCCTTCAGGATCAGTCGTCTCCAAAAGTTCGATTTTCGTGTCACCAACTTGAAAAAATGCAACTTTCACTTTTTGTTCGGCGACTTCTTCAATTGCATAGCACTCCAAACCAAGCACATCTTCATAGTACTTGATGGCTTCATCAAGATTTGCAACAGCAATTCCGATGTGTTCTACATGAGTAGGTTTCATAGTATATTTGATTTTTTTTAATTTTTGTTTCAAAGCGAAAATAAAAACGCTCCGCAAAATTACAACAAATTTTTGAGAAAGTCAAGTTTTTTGCGAATTTTATTTTTTGAAAGCAGATGTCGAACGGAGCGAAGCGAAGTGGGAATCTGCTTGCCATTGACCTTTTGCTATGCAATGTATGATTATTAACATTTTTTTTGAAATGACCTTTTTTTTTTGTACCTTTGCAAAAAATTAAATCACCATGAAAAAAATCATACTAATCGCATTGTTGTTTGCCCTAAATTGGCAAACATATGCGCAGAATTTAGAGCGGAAAAATGAATTGAAAATATGTCTTGCTCACCTTCTTGCTGGAAGTTTAAACGTAGGTTATGAACGTCTGCTTAATGATTTTAGCTCAGTCGGTGCGAGCGGGTTCTATAGTTTTTCAAATTTAAATCATCATCGTAGCGGTGGTAGAGGACTTGAAGGTCAATTGTTAGGCTTCTATCGCCTTTATTTTGGACAACAACCTATATCCGGTTTTTTCCTTGAAGGAAATTTAGGGGTAAATTGGGTAAGCTATTATACTTGGAGGCCAGGTGGGTCGAGACGATCATACGATGCTGCCTTTGGTGTAGGTATTGCATTGGGCTGGAAGTGGTATATCCCGCGAATAGGAATTGTACTTGATGTTTTTGCAGGTGGAGGGCGGTTATTTGGTAGTGATCATCAGAATGCCTTCCCACGTGCTGGTATCTCAATTGGAAGACGATTTTAACTTATGTATAAAATTCTCAAAAAAGAGCAACTTGCTCAGCAGATTTATTTAATGGACGTGCAAGCCCCACGTCTTGCAAAGTCGGCACGGCCCGGACAATTTCTTATCGTTATTGTAGAAGAAGATGGTGAACGAATTCCGCTTACCATCTGCGATTATGATGTTGAAAAAGGCACAGTAACTATCGTGTTCCAAGTCGTTGGAAAATCGACCGAAAAAATGTCGAAACTCAATGTCGGTGATTTTTTGACAGAAGTTGTCGGGCCACTTGGCTTGGCTTCGGAATTTATTCACGAGCCTATAGAAAAATTTGTTGCGAAAAAGTTTTTATTTGTAGCAGGAGGCGTTGGAACAGCTCCGGTTTACCCGCAAGTAAAATGGTTTCATGAGCAAGGCATTCCTGTTGATGTGATCATTGGGGCGAGGACGAAAGACCTGCTTTTTATGGTCGACGAGATGCGGAAAGTTGCAAAGAATGTCTATCTTACAACCGATGATGGAAGCGAAGGTTTTCACGGAAGAGTTACGGATGTCATCTCGGATTTGATCGAAAAACAAGGCAAAACTTATGACGAGGTGATTGCAATCGGTCCCATGATTATGATGAAATTTGTGTCGGAGCTTACGAAAAAGTACGACATTAAAACGGTTGTAAGTTTGAATACATTGATGGTCGACGGAACAGGAATGTGTGGAGCATGCCGTGTTACCGTTGGAGGAAAAGTGCGTTTTTCGTGCGTTGATGGTCCGGAATTTGATGGACATCAAGTGGATTTTGACGAAGCCATTCGCCGACAAGGTATGTATCGAACGTTTGAAATAGCAAAGGATACCGAGGAACACAGATGTAATTTGACACCAATTGTGGAACATGACATCACGGTAGAAAATTTTTCTCCACCACAGAAACCCAAGCGCGAAGATTCTCCTAAGCGCCCATCCCGCGTTCCTGTTCGTGTACAAGATCCAATCGTTCGATCAGGAAATTTCGAAGAAGTTTGCTATGGCTACAACTTGGACGAAGCTACTCGCGAGGCCCAACGTTGTTTGTTGTGCAAAAATCCGAAATGTGTTTTGGGTTGTCCGGTTGCGATTGATATTCCTGCATTTATCGCAGAAATCAAAAATGGAAATATTGAGGAAGCCGCACGAATTATTGCCAAAGATTCGGCTTTGCCCGCTGTGTGCGGACGCGTTTGTCCACAGGAAACGCAATGCGAAAAACGCTGTATTCTCGGTATTAAAGGCGAACCTGTTGATATCGGAAAATTAGAACGCTTTGTTGGCGATTGGTCGCGGCAAAATCAAATTTCGTTTACCGAAAAAGCAGAGTCCAATCATCGCAGAGTTGCTGTGATTGGTAGCGGTCCTGCAGGATTGACGTGTGCGGGAGATTTAGCAAAAATGGGCTATGACGTTACGATTTTTGAGGCGCTACACGAAGCCGGAGGCGTTTTAATTTACGGTATTCCGGAATTTCGTTTGCCGAAAAAAGTTGTAAAATACGAAATTGAGAATCTCAAAAAACTTGGAGTAAAGATCGAGACTAATGTCGTTATCGGAAAGACTGTAACCATTGATGATTTGATCGATAGGGAAGGTTTTGAGGCTGTATTTATCGGTTCCGGAGCAGGATTGCCGAAATTTATGAATATCCCTGGCGAAACCTTGAATGGTGCTGTTTCTGCAAACGAAATCCTGACCCGCTCGAACCTTATGAAAGCATACGAATCCAATGCTTCCACACCTGTGTTTGTCGGGAAAAAAATAGTTATTGTCGGCGGTGGAAATGTTGCCATGGATGCGGCACGTGTGGCAAAGCGTTTGGGAGCAGAAACGCACATCGTTTATCGTCGCACCGAAGCAGAAATGCCGGCACGTGTAGAGGAAGTTCATCATGCTCATGAAGAAGGTATTATTTTTAATGTTTTGACTAACCCTGTTGAGATTCTAGGTGATGAAAACGGTTGGGTAAAAGGTTTGAAATGTATCCGCATGGAACTCGGAGAGCCTGATGAATCGGGCAGAAGAAGCCCTGTAGAAATTTCAGATTCGGAATTTGTGATTGATGCCGATGCTGTTGTTATGTCGCTCGGAACATCGCCAAATCCTTTGATAGCAAGTACTACGGACAATCTCGAAGTAAACAGATGGAAGTGTGTTGTTGCCGATGAAGCCACCGGACAAACCTCTCGAAAAGGTGTTTTCGCAGGAGGCGATATCGTTACAGGTGCTGCAACGGTAATCCTCGCGATGGGTGCCGGGCGTGCTGCTGCGAAAGGGATTGACGAGTATCTGAATCAAAAATAATTTGCTCAATCCGAAAAATAATCGTATCTTTGTGATTAAATTTTAAGCATTATGATGAAAAAAACTCAAGAAAGAATTTGGTCTATCGCTACGCTTGCTATCTTATGCGTGACCATTGTTTTGTGGGCAGCACATCTTCAAGATCGCCTGCCCTGGTCTTCAAGTCAAGAAGTAGAACTGCAAGAGATATACATTCCCGAAGGGGCAACAGCCTTTGAAGCGAGAAGCCCCCAACGCATCGGCTGGGCAGGGGAAACGCCACTGAAAGTAGTTGTCTCAGAAGATGGAACAATTTTCAGCGTGAATTTTCTGCCAAGTCATGAATCCCCAGCTTGGATTAGGCTTATCGAAAACGCAGGTTTTATGGACTCATGGAATGGACTTACACTTTGCGAAGCCGTCGGTCACCATGTAGATGCGATAACAAGCGCAACAATGACAACAGTCGCAGTAGTCAATACGCTCCGTGATGATATACTTCGTCGCATCGAAATTGGCGAAATTATCTGTGATGATCCGATTGTTATCGCAGAAAAAGGCTTGGCTTTTGATTTGGAATTATTAGCAGTTTTGGCAGTACTTGCGTTTGCTTTAATTTCTTTCTTCTTTCCCAAAAAGATGAAGCCTGCCCGCCTATATTTACTGGCGGTTTCTGTAATAGTACTCGGATTTTGGCAAGGACAATATCTTTCGGTTTCCGGCTTTTTTAATCTATTTGTTTTCGGTATAAATTGGGTTGCCTGGATTATTCCGTTAATGTTTTTGTTGGCTTTCGCATTGCCATTAATCACTAAAAAGCCATTTTATTGCACCTATGTTTGCCCGTATGGTGCTGCACAGGAATTGGTTGGAAAACTGAACAAAAAACATGTTCAAATTCCACAAAAAGTATATCGTATTTTAGTCAATTTACGCCCAGCGTATTTACTTGTGATAATTTTGTTGCTATTTACAGGAATTATTTTGGATTTTGTAAATTTTGAGCCTTTTTCGGGGTTTATGCTTGATGCTTATTTGTGGATTCCGATGGTCATCGCAGGCGTTTTCCTATTGGTATCGCTGTTTGTTCCGAAATTTTGGTGTAAATATTGTTGTCCAACGGGATATATCTTTGATTTGACGAGGTAGCATTCAAAAATGCCAACAACAAGCATGATGACCATTAATGAATTCTTTGAGCTATTTTTAAAAGAACTGGAAGAACATCCTGCAATGAGGGCATACCATACGTTCTTGAATGACGAAAGATATTTTGAGTTTCGGAAAGCCTATTTTTTGCAACAGTTGCAGTATGTTTCCGATCAAATTCAAGACAAAAACGCTACTATTTGGGATTGTGGTTGCGGCTATGGAACTACCGCTTTGTTTTTGGCAATGAATGGGTACCGTGTGTATGGCACTACGTTGGAATACTATTTTGACGAAATCGAGAAAAGAAAAAAATACTGGAAGCAATATGGAAACAGCGATTTGTTTGAGGTAGATTATGCTGATGTTTTCGATAATAGTCTGAATGATAATTCATATGATTACATCATCATACAGAAAACACTTCATCATATTGAACCGTTACAGGAAGCATTAAGTATTTTTCATCGTGTGGTTAAACCTGATGGAAAAGTGATTGTACTTGAAGAAAATGGGAATAACCTTATACATAGCCTAAAACTGTTCCTAAAAAGAGGAAATAAAAGAATTGTCAGTTATTGGGACGAGCGTTTGCAGAAACAAATTTGGACGGGCAATGAAAATGTACGTGGCTGGAAAAAATGGAAGCGGGAATTTGAGAAAGCAGGGTTTGTCAGCGAGACAACAGGGCCTGAATACATCCGTTTTTCCTATCATCCGATTTTTAACCGAAAGTGTTCAGCGGAAGAAATGATTGCCAAAGATAGTACTATAAAAAGGCATTGGTTGCGGAAATACTCTTTTTTTGGAATCAATTTTTCGATGAAACCTTGTAAATAATTGAATTTATATAACGAACAAGAGAAAATAATGGCTATTAACGACTTTTTTGACCTGTTTCTAAAAGAATTGCAAAATAGTCCAGCTATGATGGAGTACTACAAGTTTGATAATCGTTTTGAACTTCGTAAAGCTTATTTTTTCCAACGATTACAATATATTTCTGACCAAATCAAAGACAAAAATGTTGCTACTTGGGACTGTGGTTGTGGATATGGAACTACGGCTTTGTTTTTGGCAATGAATGGTTATCGTGTGTATGGCACTACATTGGAATTTTATTTTGATGAAATCGAAAAAAGAAAAGAATATTGGAAACAATACGGAAACAGCGACTTGTTTAGTGTTGATTATGCTGATGTTTTCGATAATAAATTAGATGACAACTCGTTTGATTATATCATACTACAAGACACCTTACACCATATTGAACCGTTACATAAAGCTCTTGATGTTTTTCATCGCGTTGTTAAGCCCGATGGAAAGCTGATTGTGGTGGAACAAAATGGTAGCGACATCATAGGTAACTTGAAACTTTTCATAAAAAGGGGCAGTAAAAGGGTTATCAAAGTTTGGGATGAGCGTTTACAAAAGGAGTATTTACTTGGCAACGAAAATGTGCGTAGCTGGAAAAAATGGAAACGGGAATGTGAAAAAGCAGGATTTGTCAGTGAAACTACAAAGCCTGAATATATTTCTTTTTACTATCAGTTCTTTCTACGAAATCGCTTAGCAGAAGAAATGATTACCAAAGAAAAAATTTTCACAAACAAATACTATCCACGAAATTACCTTGCCTCAGGCATTAATTTTTCAATGAAACCTTGCAAATAATTGAACCTAAAATATGAAACTGCTAAAAAACTGCATAATAGGATTTCGCTATCAAAGATGGACATTTATCCAAACGCTTCTTTATTTACTCAAAGGAGCTGAGCGAGAATTATTTGCGACTAAATTTTTCGAGCAAAAATATGCCGATTATGTATACAATCGTTATAAACGTATTGACGAGAATGGTTTAGAATATTTAAAGATAGGCGATATAAAAATGTCTGCTCTGCCAACACTTGTGGATAAACTTTCTTTTGCAAGTCTTCTGCCTGATGTTTTCTTTTCATATTTGTACTGTGGCGACTCTTACGAGAAAAATGTCTTTCTGAAACTTGATAGTTTTTTGCCTGAAGGGCCGTATGGATACCAAGATGAAACAATAGATGTTACCGTTAAGCCAAACGATGTTGTCATTGATGCCGGTGCCTGGGCAGGCGATTATAGTGCCTATTGTGCACATAAAAATGCAAAAGTTTATGCATTTGAACCATGCAGTCACGAATACGGACTATTAGAAACAACCGCTATATTGAACGAGAATAAAATTATTCCCGTAAAAATGGGGTTAGGGAGCGAGCAAACAACACTTTGCTTTTCAACCGGCAGAGGGTTAGAAAACTTTATTATTGAAGGTACTGCAACATCTAATGAAAATTCGGAAATGGCAACTATTACCACATTAGACAAATTTATAGAAGAAATTGGTATTGACAAAGTTGACTTCTTAAAGGCCGATATTGAGGGTTACGAACGAGAGTTCTTGAAAGGTGCAAAATCAACGATTCAAAAACTTCTGCCAAAAATTGCAATTTGCACTTATCATCTTCCTGATGACCCCGAAGTCTTGGAGAGCATTATTAAAGAGTACAATCCGAATTATCGGATTGTTCATTCTCGCCACAAATTATTTGCTCAATACATTCCTTCGGATACCTAATGCTAATCTGTCAGTATCGACTTTAATTTTTCTTTTGCACTTGCAGAAGAATAGTTTTCCAGAAATAGGGTTCTCGCGTACTCGTTATACTTTAGCGGATTATCGGAAATTAATTCTCCTATTGCCGAAATAAACTCTTCTTTGGTATTTGCCAAAGCTCCGATTTTATTGTAGTCCACATCGTAACCCTCAAAAGTTTCTGTACTTCCGATAATATGCTTGCCATACATCATAGCTTCGCATGTTTTTACTTTCATTCCACTACCCTTAAAAACAGGTAGAACAGCAAAGTCTGCATTCACAATGTATTTTTGCAAGTCCGGAACAGTTCCGTGTAACTCAATATTAGGGTGTGCAGGAATCCCATCGCCAAGTTTATCCATATTTTTTCCGACAATTTGCAGTTTTATGTTGACATGAGGGAAAACTTCTTTGACAAACCATAAAATTCCCTCTTTGTTTGGTGGGAAGTTAGTTCCAAAAAATAATGCCGTTGGGGGATTGACAAATTCTGCTTGTTTTTGAGCTTCTGTTGGAGTATAATTATCATTTAAGGAGATAGGCATAAGGATGTCGGCACTTCTGCCATAATTTTTGGCAATCAAATAATTATCTCTTTCGTTAAGTGCAATAACGACATCAGAATATTGGCAAGCCCACAATTCATTATTAATCACAGAGCGAATATATACAGATCGACCGGGATAAAACTTCGGGAGTATAGCTCTAAAATAATCCGGCTCAAAATTGTGAAAAAAAGTAATAATTTTTCCTCTGTAATTCCTTTCTTTTAATTTTTTGGCGATAATTCCAAACACAGAGCGATCAATAAAAATAAAATCATATTTTTCTGACAGATTAATGATTTCGTTTAGCTTTTTCCGAGTTAATCCATAGTGCCTGTTATTACAAAAGCCGTAAATACCAACAATCTTATCCCAAATAGTTTTTTTCTTTGCATAATCATGCACACCGTATATATCCACATGTTCCGCACCCAAAATATCTTTTATGGCATTAAGATTAGTTTGAGAAAGAACAACCCCTCCTTCGGCGGTTCCATCGTTGATTTTATACTGAATAGATAAAAGTCTTTTGTTCATTAGGTGATTTTTTTGCAAAGATAAGAGTAATTCTTCATTTATGCAATTTTTTTGTTTTTTTTTCGTATCTTTGCACCACAAAAAACATCACAACATGAAAAATTTCAACTTCAAAACACTTTTACCGCACGTTGTAGCAGTTGCGTTTTTTCTGCTCTTGACGGTTGTTTACTTTTCGCCGATTGTTTTCGACAATAAAACCATTATACAAGGTGATGTAAAAGGCTGGCAAGGCATGGTGAAAGCGACACAGGATTTTTATGCTCAAACAGGAGAGCATTCACATTGGTCGCCGAGTATGTTTAGCGGAATGCCTGAATTTTCTAATATGCCTAGAAGAGGTGGTATCTGGGATGCTTTGATGAGCTTATTCGGATTTCATCACCCTATATTTCATTTTCACATGGGTATGTTTTTTGCGTATTTGTTAGGTTTTTATATTTTCATGCTTTGTATTGGTGTCCGAAATACTTGGTTTGCGGTCTTAGGGGCTTTGGCCTATTCGTTAGCCTCGTACAATATCATTATCATTGAGGCCGGGCATGTTCCAAAAGGCTACGCAATGGCTTGGCTTGCTCCGCTGCTTGGTGGAATTATTCTCGCATTTCGAGGGAAACTTGTACTTGGATCTATCATTACCTTGATATTTTTAGGATTTTTAATTGATGCCAACCATATTCAAATTACCTATTATGGACTGCTTATGGTAGTTTGTGCAGGAATCGCTTATATGATATATGCCTTGCGGGAAAAGAACGGATTATCGACATTTTCCAAAACGGTTGGTGTACTTTGTATTGCTGCAGTGTTAGCTGTTGTCACGAATACCGTGCTTTTGCTGCCTAAAAAAGATTTTAGCGTTGACACTATGCGTGGAGGCTCGGAATTAACTATAAATCCCGATGGAACTCCTTATATAGCACCGCCCAATCAAGCCGGTTTGGAAATTGATTATGCGTTTGTATGGAGCTATGGTATAATGGAAACATTTACATTGCTAATTCCGAACTTATATGGTGGTGCCAGTGCTACTCCTATAGATCCTGACTCAAGAACCGGCCGACAACTTCGACAAGCCGGTGCAAATATTCCCTCTCTGCCGACTTTTTGGGGCGACAAACCTTTTACATCGGGTCCGCACTATGCAGGGGCAGTCGTTATTTTTCTGTTTATACTGAGTCTGTTTGTGCTGAGAGGTCCGGAAAAATGGTGGCTAGTTGCAACCATTATACTTTCGATAGTCTTGTCATGGGGCAGGAATTTTCCATTGCTAAACAACTTTTTGTTTGAATATCTACCGCTCTACAATCGATTTCGAACGCCGGAAATGGCACTAATCATAGCCGAAACCGCCATGCCGATCTTAGCGATGCTCGGATTAAAAGAAATTATCGAAAATAAAGTCAGCAAAGAAAATTTGTTGAAATATCTGAAATATACGCTTGGCATTGTTGGTGGCATATGCGTGTTTTTTCTGCTGTTTGGTTCATCAGTACTTTCTTTCTCAAGTGCAGGCGACATGAATTTCGCACATCGCTTGATGAGTGCAGGATTTCCACAATCTTCAATTGAACAAATTTTAGATATTTTGCGTAGTCATCGCCAGTCCATGATGACGAGCGATACGTGGCGCTCTTTAATTTTTGTAGTGTTGGCATTTGGCTTGATGTGGATGTTTGCACAGAAAAAAATACGGAAAACAAACTACCTGATTATTGCACTGATCGTATTGGTTACGGTAGATATGTGGGGCGTAGCGAGGCGCTATTTGGGCGACCGTCATTTTGTGGATAGAAGAGAGGCTCGCATTCTTCCAACTGAAGCTAATCTGCAAATTCTGCAGGACCCTGACCCGAATTTCCGTGTATTTAATGCTGCCTCAAACACGTTTAACGAATCGGTTACATCTTACTTTCATAAATCAATCGGCGGCTATAGCCCAATGAAATTGCGTCGCTATCAAGATATTATTGATTTCCACTTGTCACACAGACGAGGTTTGAATATAGATGTGTTGAATATGCTCAATACAAAATATTTTATCGCGCCGAACGGTCAGGTGCAACTTAATGTGGCTGCTCTCGGGCATGCATGGTTTGTGGATTCAATACGCTTTGTAGCAAATCCGGACGAAGATATTTTAGCATTGGATGATTTTAATCCGAGTTCAGTTGCAATTGTTGATACTTCTTTGTTTGGTGAATTTGTTAGAGACTTTTCGTTCGAACGAGATACAACAGCAATTATTGTTCTTACACATTGGCAGCCCAACAAAATAATCTACCAAACATCTGCAGAAACACCACAATTTGCAGTGTTTTCGGAAGTATTTCATCGAAATTGGGAAGCGAAAATTAGCGGAAGAAAGGTTCCTATTGTGCGGGTAAATTATATTTTGAGAGGACTAATTATCCCTGAAGGCGAACATGAGATTGTATTCCAATACGATAATAGACTCCACACCTTTTCACAAAGAATTGCTTTTTACAGTTCCATCTTTGTCGTTCTATTACTGATAGGAATAGGCTATTATTACTGGCGGAGGAGAGAAAACAAGAGTTAGTATTTTTTTCACAAAACATGCCAAGGCTTTCCGTAATAATTCCTGTCTACAACGCAGAAGAAACTATCCTTCGTTGTATTGATTCTCTGCTGAATCAAACACTTCAAGACATGGAAGTCATCGTTGTTGACGATCACGGACAAGACGACAGCATAAAAATTCTACAAAATCACATTGCCGAACATCCGCGAAAAAATATGTTTCGATTTGCGAAAACAGCTGTCAATTCCGGTCCGGGACCAGCTCGAAATATTGGATTGCAAATGGCTCAAGGCGAGTATGCCGCCTTTCTTGATAGTGACGATTGGGTTGAAAATGAGATGTATTCAACGTTGTACGAAACAGCAATTCAACATTCGGCAGATTTGTGCTATTGCCGGGCTATTTTGGAAAATCCTAAAAAAAATAAACAACGTATTTTGTCAAATATCTCTGTAAAATCCGGACGTTTTTCTGACGAAACCAAACGGCATTTTTTGTCAAATTTCAGAAGCTATTTTTGGATTTATATTTTTCGACGTGAAATCATAAGCAAGCACGACATCACATTCCCTGAGGAAAGAGCCGCTGAAGACATCTATTTTTTGACTTGCAATATCTTGCATGCCGAAAATATTGCGTGTATTAACAAAGCAATGTATCATTACACGTACGACGCAAATTCGTTAAGCCATAGTAAAAACGAAAAACGCTATTTGGATAAATTATCGGCTTTCCGAAAACTGCTCGATTATGCAAAAACGCATAATCTCTACGAAAAATATCGGCAAGAATTGGAATATATTTACTTCAAAAAAGCCTATTTGACGGCAACAATAAATTATGTGAAAAACGTAAAACACCCGAAAATAAAGGTGCTTCGAGAAATTTATCACGAATTTTTAGAAACTTGTCCAGATTATACTAAAAGCAAACTTATCTCATCAACTTCCCGGCTAATTGCCGCAAAACTATTTCCGAGATTTTCGTAAGATACAAACTGTTTATGTGGCGGTTTATAGCGTTGAGATAATTACGTTGAGCCTCACGAAGTTCAAGAGCAGTAAGGTTTCCGAGTTGGTAGCGTTCGAGCGAAATTTCCATGTTCTGTTGGGCAATTTCGATATTTTCGGCTTCTAAATTTACCAAGTCTCGATTGGTTTCATAGTTGATAAAGTGCAAACGAAGCTGTGTTTCCAAATTTAGCAATGCCGCCTGCTCCGCGAGTTGTGCACTTTCAAAGGCTAATCTTGCATTACGCTGTCGGCGTTGAGTTTCAAATCCGTTAAACAAATTCATTCTTGCAGTTGCTCCATAAAAAAATCCACGACTTATCAGGTTGTAATTAAAAAAATCATATCCTGCATTTAGGCTGATTGTCGGCATGTGCAAAGCATTTATTTCTCTTTTTGAGGCTTCGCTCATCATTGTTTGTAAACGTGAAATATTCAAATCTGCATTTTGCTGAAGAGCCATTGCATGGATTTCCGAAAAATCCAAATCACCTGAGAAAGGGATACCTTCTGCTACTTGAAATTCTGTATTGACGTCACGTGCAAGCAATCGATTCAAGTTAGTTTTTGCAGATAACATTTGCTCTACACTACGCCGATACGAACTGCTATCGGTGTTGAAGTCTACTCTTGCATTCAAGACATCTAATCTGGAAGCACTTCCGACTTCATGCCTTGCCTGTACAAAATCGAAACGGGTTTGCGATACCATCAGCGTGTGTCGGATAGACCGCAACTGCTGTTGTGCACTTACAATCAAGTAGTATTGGTTGATAACCTCACGAATCGTATTTTCTACTGTTGCCCGAAAATTCACGCTATTGATTTCGTCCATTGATCGAAATCTGCTGTGAGCCGCAAACATTCTAAATCCGTCAAAAACAGTCCAGTTTAGCTCAACAGTTGCACGAGCACGAGCGGTAGCCTGTGCGTCGCCTGGAGCCTCGCTTATCGAATAGTTTGCACCCAAACCAAGCGAAGGCAGTATTCCCGCACTTCCCCAAGATGCATTGACTTGATCGGCTGTATTTCTTGCAATTTGGATTGAAAAATTATTTTCCAATGCAATTTCGATCGCTTGATCAATGGTTAATACGTTCGAAGTTTCTTGTGAAAAGCCCCAGAAAGGCGCAAAAAACAGTAATCCCAAAATCTTTTTTTTCATTTTCAATTTCATTTTCAATTTCTACTTCCATAAAATCGAGTATCCGGCTTATAGATTGCTCGCAACAGTCCTTTTCTGTTACTACCAAGATCTTCAATAGCTGCACATATCGGTAAAAGATTAGAATATCCATTTTTTTCTAACCAATATTTTCCTTCATTGCGGCCTTGACAGGCAAGCACAAAACTTACCTCGAACTTATTTTCTCTATGTTGGAGCTCTTTTAGTGCCGATTCGTCGTCATCTATTGCATTTACAAGCAGCCACCAATCTCTACCAACTCTTGCTTTTAGCCACATTTCTGCATTCTTGTCTCCTTTGACAGCATTGCAAAATGCCGCTAATTCAGGGCATTTTTCGGTATTTATCAACCGGTCGAACGCATCCTTATCGCCTTTTATGGCCTTTAGCAGAAGGTCTAATATTTCTTGTGAGTAGGTCATTACATAAGTCCCTGTTTCGTAAGGGTTTTTAAGAATTTTTCAGAGAAAAATTCGTTGTCGGCTTTCTTGTATCGCTTCTCGGTGAAAATTTGTGCCAAATTCGGAAGTTGGTTTTCTTCCAAAAGTTTTTTTGTGAGTTCTAAGTTTTCTTTTTCGTGATAAAGCGCGTTGATTTTTTCGGTAGAGTAAGGGATGTACTCCTCGTGATGAACGACAGCTTCGAGTGGCAAACGGTCAGTCAATCCGGGTGTTTCAGCAGGGTATCCAACAGTGATTGCCGTAATCGGAACCACACCATGTGGAAGTTTCAAAAGTTCGATAATTTCGTCTGCCATGTAGGTCGCAGTGCCTAAATAGCAAATTCCCAAACCTGCGTCTTCAGCGGCAATACAAACATTTTGTGCAGCCAAAATGGCATCAATTGCACCGTTGATAAACCACAGAAAATTGTTGTAGCCGGGTTCTGCGTCTCGTGCTTTGCACCATGCATTAAAGCGATTGAGATCGGCACAAAACGTTAGAATCACAGGAGCTTCCGAGACCATTGCTTGATTGAAATGACATTTCTTTAATTGCTCTTTGCGTTCTTGATCTTGCGTTACGATAATGCTATAGACTTGCATATTTCCTGTCGTGGATGCACGGGTTCCGGCTTCCAGCAAGCGATTCAGGAGGTTTGCTTCAATAGGTTTTGAACTATATTTTCGAATACTTCTGTGTTGAAGTAATAAGTCTGTGGGGCTCATTTTGTGTTTTTTCGTGAAAATCTCTGCAAAGATACGAAAATAATTTGAGAATGACAAAGCCCTTAATTTTCGCCTTACCTTTTGCTATTCGCTATCGTTTCGGCTCATTTCACGGCGAATGTCTTTTTCTTTGATGCTCTCACGTTTATCGTAGGCTTTCTTACCTTTGGCTAAAGCAATGTTTATCTTCGCAAATCCACGTTCATCGATAAATAAAAGCGTAGGAATAATCGTTAAACCCTTATCCTTACTACGAAGTTCAAGTTTTTTAAGTTCCTTTTTCGTGAGTAATAATTTTCTATCGGCTTTAGGTTGGTGATTGAGGTAGGTTCCGAAGCGATATTCGGCGATATGCATATTTCTTACAAACAATTCGCTGTTGAAAAACGCACAATACGCATCAGTGATATTCACTTTCCCGGCGCGTATGGATTTTATCTCTGTTCCGCGTAGGACAAGACCTGCTGTGAATTTTTCAAGAAAGAAATACTCAAACTCGGCACGCTTATTTTTGATTTTTATATTATTCGGTCGTTTTCCCATTTGATTTGCAAAATTACGATTTTTTTCGTAACTTTGCAAACAATGCGAGGTTTTAAATCAAAAAATAAAACAAGTTTTGTGTGGATTTTGTTCAACAGTTTGGCAATTTTTTTTGCCGTTTTGTTGATATGTGCTTTCATTGCGACATTCGTGAATCCGGCTAAATTCGTGTGGTTTGCGTATCTCGGATTGCTTTTCCCGTTTCTGTTTGTGATTAATATTTTATTCGCTGTTTTTTTGTTATTCAATCTAAAAAAAGCAGTGATTATTCCGCTACTTGCGATTGTCTTGAATTGGGGGAATATCCAAAATATGGTGCAATTTAAAAATCCGGAATTTACTGAAAGTGAAAAACGAATCAGGGTACTTTCTTACAATGTAAATTTGTTTGATCACTACGGTCATATCAGCTCGATACGCGGACAAACGCAAGATGAGATTTTGGATTTCTTACTGCAAGAATCGCCTGACATCATAGCTTTTCAGGAGTTCCGAGAAGATTTAAGAGATATGCAGATCACTCGTTTTTTAGCGAATAATCTCGAACTAAGATACTCTTCCATATCACGTGTGAACAATCGTATGTCTTTTGGCAACGTAATATTTTCAAGATTTCCGATTATTCACGATAGTTTAATCCGCTTCGAAGATTCAAGAAATATGATTGTTTTTGCGGATATTGTGGCTCATGGCGACACAATTCGTGTGTTTAATTTTCACTTGGAGTCTATCGGGTTTCAAGTGGATGACGATTTGTTTTATCAAGAACTTATGTCTTCTCCAACTGAAACTTCCGACATCAGAAAAGGGGTAGGGCGGATGATTTCAAGAATGAATCGGGCTTACGTTAGGCGTGCCGAACAAGCAAAAATTTTAGCACAACTAATTGCTGATTCACCGTACAGAACAATCGCAGCCGGAGATTTGAACGATATACCGGTATCGTTCGCCTATCGACAAATTTCTAGAAATATGAACGATGCTTTTCGTAGGCGTGGGTTCGGACTTGGAACCTCATATGCCGGTATTTACCCCTCGTTTCGGATAGACTATATTTTCTTTTCCGAAGGGTTTTCCTGCGAAAATTTCACCACAATTCGAGTTAGACATTCAGACCATTTTCCAATAACCGCAGACTTAAAAATTGAAGAATTATGAGAAAACACCTATTTTTAGCATTAGCCGTATTCTTGGCTTTACCATTGACAACTTTTGCCCGGCATCCACATGCAGACACCATCGGCATGAAAGTCAGCCGCACGTACAGAACCATTCACTCAACAGTTATTGTTGAACAAACAATGGACAGCATCATTAGCTTAGATGCAGCTACCGGTGAAAACAGAATCAGCATTGTTACGGTTGATACGCTAATAGGCGAAGAAACGATTGAAACAATTGATACAACTTTTTTCATTGCTGAATCTGTCAGACATTGGAGGCTTGAATCAAGATTCGGTGCAGGAATAAATATGACAGCTCGAGGGTATTGGGAAGGTATGTCCGGCAATAATTTACTTTCTTTTGACCTTCGAAATACCTCCTCTGCAATCTTTGAACGAGGACTTTCAACATGGCGAAACACATTTGAGTGGCGATATACCACTCAAACACAAGGTGGCGAATTTAGAAATTGGCTTAAAACAAACGACTTACTAAACCTGCAGTCCCGTTATAGTTTCAGGGCATCGCCTCTATGGAGATATAGCGCTCAATTTCAATCTGAAACGCAACTTACCCGAACGTTTGCTTCGATAGCGGCTCGAGATACAAATAATTACTCATCGCGTTTCCTTTCTCCTGCAAGACTCTCATTTTCGATAGGTATGGAATATGTAAATCCTTCAGAATCTGTAAAACTTCTTCTTTCTCCGATAACTTATAGAGCAACTTTCGTGAGGGATGAGTCCTTTCATATCAGAGAACACTTCGGTGTATTAAGAAGGGATCCTGCTTCAGGAGAATTTAGAGATTCAAGTGCACATTGGCTGCATACATTTGGACCTATGGCACAGTTGGAAATTACACGTAATTTAGCGAACAATATCACGCTAAGTTCTAATCTGATGATTTTTGCTGATATTTTACATACGGCCGACCCCTTCGTATTGTTTGATTGGAGGATTGGTCTTGACATCCAACTCTCAAGGCTTTTCTCATTAGGACTTGAAACACATATTGTTTATAATCCGAATACATTTTTCGATACAAGGTTGAGACTAGATTCTGACGGAAACCCGGTTCGCTTTGCAGAGCCTCGTCGCAGATGGCAAATTCAGCAAGGCGTGCTGCTTAGATTTACGTATCGGATAACTAACTAACTATTCCAAATTTCCCAGGCTTGATCGGCTTGCAAGTGTAACATTTCGAGGCCATTTTTAACTACGGCACCTTGTGCTTTGGATTTTTTCAGAAACAAAGTTTCTTCGGGAGTATAAACCAAATCGCAACATAAAAAATCCGATGTGATTTTCTCGTAAGGCAAATCCGGATAACTATCCACATTAGGCGTCATCCCAAGCGGAGTTGTGTTGATGATTATATTGAAACTATCGTCGTCATTGCGAACGGAGTGAAGCAATCCAGACATAGATTGCTTCGAGCTTTCGCTCTCGCAATGACGGTCTTCTAATAAATCTCGATACGTCAATAAATCCGATGTTTTCTGTCGAGAAACAAATTGATAAGGAATTTTATGCTTTCGCAAAACAAATGCTGCAGCCATTGCCGCACCGCCCGTTCCAAGAATTAATGCAGAACGATGATGCTGTTTCAAAAGCGGTAAAAAACTTTGTTCAAATCCGAAAACATCGGAATTATAGCCGATAAGTCTTCCGTTTTTTTGAAATTTTATGACATTTACAGCACCGACTTCGCTTGCCGATTCGTCCAACTCGTCCAAATACGGCATCACCGTTTTTTTGTGCGGAATTGTAACATTCAGACCACACAAATCGGGATGTTTCTTAAGAAATTCCGGAAACTCGGAAACATTCGACATCGGGAACAGTTCGTAGGTATGATTGTTCAAGTTTTCACATTCAAATTTCTTCTCAAAATAGCCTTTCGAAAAAGATACATTCAGAGGAAAGCCTATGAGTCCAAATTTTTTCATACAAATTGTATTCTGTACAAAGATACAAAAAAAAATCGAAACACAAGGTTTCGATTTTTTTAACAGACTTACAGTCTATTTACCATGCTTGATCGCAGCTTGAGCAGCAGCCAAACGTGCGATTGGTACACGGTATGGTGAACAACTCACGTAGTTCAAACCATTCAGATAACAAAATTCTACCGATTTCGGATCGCCGCCTTGTTCGCCGCAAATACCTACTTTGAGGTTGGGACGTCCTTTGCGGCCACGCTCGCAAGCCATCGTAATCAACTCGCCAACGCCTTTTGGATCGATTGTTTGGAACGGATCTTTATCCAAAATTCCTTTGTCAACGTATTCCGGCAAGAAAACACTCGCATCATCACGGCTGAAACCGTAGGTCATCTGCGTTAAATCGTTTGTTCCGAAAGAGAAAAATTCTGCAGTTTTCGCCATACTTTCTGCCAAGAAACAAGCGCGTGGAATTTCAATCATCGTACCATACAAATAGTCGATTTTCACACCGAATTTTTTGCAAACTTCTTCGTGAACTTTGTCTACAGAGGCTTTTTTGATAACCAACTCACGTCCACCGATAGTAACAGGAACCATGATTTCCGGTTTTGGGTTTTTACCGTCTTTCATCAACTCTGCAGTTGCTTCAAACAACGCACGCACCTGCATTTCCGTGATGGCCGGATAAGTGATGCCCAAACGAACACCGCGGTGTCCCATCATAGGGTTGATTTCGTGAAGATCATTTACGCGGTTAACTACATCTTCAACAGTAATACCAAGTGCATCGGCAAGTTGTTTTTGATTTTCGGGAGTTTGCGGTGCAAATTCATGCAACGGTGGGTCGAGCAAACGGAATGTAACCGGAAGTCCGTCCATCGCAACCATCGTTTCTTTCATATCTTTTTTCACAAACGGTTCAAGTTCGTCAATCGCTTTTTGGCGCTCTACGTCATTTCCTGCCAAAATCATTTTACGCAAAACGAACAAAGGTGCCTCTGCTCCTTTTCCGTAGAACATGTGCTCTGTGCGGAACAAACCGATACCTTCTGCTCCAAAACTCTTTGCCAAAAGTGCATCTTCAGCAGTCTCTGCATTCGTGCGAACGCCCATGGTACGATACTTATCTACAATTTTCATGAATTCCTGGAATTGTGGATTCTCAGTAGATTCCATCAATTTCAAAGCACCTTCGTAAGCATGTCCTTTGGTTCCGTTCAAGGTTAAAATATCGCCTTCTTTAATCACAATATCCGTACCTTTTATATAAGCGATTTTTTTGTCTTCCTGAACATCTAAAACGCCTGCACCTACGATACAGCACTTACCCCAACCGCGAGCTACAAGAGCTGCGTGAGAAGTCATACCGCCTAAAGACGTCAAAATTCCGTCTGCAACGCGCATACCATCAACATCTTCCGGATTGGTTTCTTTACGAACCAACAACACTTTTTCGCCACGACGCGTCCACTCAACGGCATCTTCCGAAGAAAACACAACTTTTCCAACAGCGGCACCCGGTCCTGCAGGCAAACCTTTACAAAGCAAGTTTGCAGTTGCTTCGATTTTTGGGTCACAAATTGGATGAAGTAATTCGTCTAATTGCTCAGGTTTTACACGTGTTACAGCAGTTTTTTCGTCGATCAAACCTTCGCTCAACATATCCATCGCCATTTTCAGAGCGGCAGTTCCTGTGCTTTTTCCAACACGGCATTGCAACATGTAAAGTTTGCCTTCTTGAATAGTAAATTCGATGTCTAACATGTCTTTGTACTCAGTCTCCAAACGCATACAAGTATCGTCAAGTTCTTTGTAAAGGCTTGGCCATAATTCTTGCAATGAAGGTAAGTGTTTGTTTTGCTCGTTTTTTGTATCAGAGTTGAGCGGATTTGGTGTGCGAATACCTGCAACCACATCTTCGCCTTGAGCGTTTGGCAACCATTCACCATAAAAAACTTTAGTTCCAACGGCCGGATCACGAGTAAATCCAACACCTGTAGCCGATGTGTCGCCCATATTTCCGAATACCATCGCTTGAATGTTTACGGCAGTTCCCCAATCGTCCGGAATGTTTTCGATTCTGCGGTAAGAAACTGCTTTTTTTCCGTTCCAACTTTTGAAAACCGCTTTAATCGCGCCTTCCAACTGAACTTTTGGATCATCCGGAAAGTCAGTACCCATCACTTCTTTCACTTTCGCTTTGAATTTTTCCGCTAACGTTTTCATATCGTCGGCTGTCAATTCGATATCACCTTCGTAGCCTTTTTCTTCTTTGTAATGCTCAAGCATATCGTCCAACTGACGACGAATACCTTTATCCAAACCTTCGGCTTTGTCCATCACAACATCAGCATACATCATAATCAAACGACGATACGAGTCATAAACAAAACGTGGATTGTTAGTTTTTTTGATAATTCCGGGCAAAGTTGCCGAACACAAACCAATGTTCAAAACAGTGTCCATCATTCCCGGCATAGAGCCACGAGAACCCGAACGAGCCGACATCAACAACGGATTTTCAGCATCGCCGTATTTCATTCCCATATCTTTTTCGACAAATTCCATGCCTTTCCAAACTTCTTCCATCAAACCTTTTGGAAGTTGGCAATCATTAGCATAATAATCTGTACAACATTCTGTTGTAATTGTTAAACCTGCCGGAACAGGCAAGCCCATTAGGCACATTTCGGCAAGGTTCGCACCTTTTCCACCGAGTAATTCTTTCATGTCCGCTTTTCCTTCAGCAGTTTTTGCGCCGAAACTGTAAACATACTTTTTTGACATTGTGTTAATTGTTTTTTATGGTTTATATTCTATGTTAATTTTTTGACCGTAATGGGCTTGCAAAGATACAAAAAAAAAATGAATTTGTCAAGTTGAGAATGGCAATCTTTTTCGGCTGTGTTATTAACAATTTCGGGAAGTTATCAACATTTTAACATTATTTAAGGAATTTTTTATACGAAAAACGTTTTTTTTGCGTTTATATAGATGAATAAAATAGCAAATCCGTATGAAAATTGAACTACAAATCACTGAAGCCAAAGAGAAAATCAAAAAAGTTTTGTCTGCCGACAAAGATACTTCGAGAGGTCTTGTAAAAGAAACGATATTGCCGGTATCGGAAAAAGAAGCAAAGATACTGAGTGGAATAACAGGACTAGATATCACAACACAATACAAGCACGTTGTAGATAAAAGCGGACTCAATCATGCGTTTGGCGAACATGGGCACGATAGTGAAAAGTTAAGAGGGCAAAGAAAATTAACGGAAAATGATGTTTTGCGAATTCCTGAAGTCATAACAAGTTATGATTCTGTAAAAATTCCGCTAAATTCAAAGGGCGAACAAATTAAATCTGCTCAAAAAAATACTATAATACAATATGAAAAAACTTTCGATGACGGGACGACATACTATGTTGAAGAAGTTCGAACAGGGAAAAAAGAATTTGCATTAGCGACTATGTGGATAAAAGAAAAAGGAAAGGTGTAGAACCTTTCCTTTATTGAGAAACGAGCCAACGATGAATGTATTTAATTCCCCGAGCTCCAAACGTCCGCAACGACTTCTCCATTTTCAGAGTACAGAGTACAAAGTTACGACTTTTTTTTCAATTTTGCAATTTTATTTGTATATTTGCAAAAAATTATCGCTATGAAAAAATCACTACTTTTAGCCTGCCTTTTTCTTTTTTGTGCGCTGGGAAAGGCCCAAATTACCATTCACACCGCCCAAATTGAGGCATTTCACGCCCTTATGACGTATATTGAAAAAAAAGCAGGTGGAAAACTAAGTTGTGAATGTTTTGACGGTGTTGATTTACAAGCCGTTTTTGATAGAAATAGCAAAGATAGCACTTTGAATGTTCTTATAGAAAATTTGCTGAACTCAAGCCCATATTATTTGCCGGAAAGAATAAGAAATATCAGAGTTTGGCTTACTGATGATGGTGAAGCGACAGCACAAGGTAAAGATGCATACAGAGTTGCCTTTACCATTCTGCCGAATTTTTGTGTAAATATGAATGCTGGAATGCCCAAAATTTGGATACGATATTGGAATCACGAAGACAGAGAGCAAGTTGATAATGCAATAATCGAATTTAAGGCAAATCAAAAAGAAATCATCAAAAATGTAAAATCAAGCATTAAAGGATTGTTGCCTAACGATGTCGATATGAGTCCTGAAATCAACATTCATATTATTACTGCCGGAAACAGAGGTGATCACATGGTTGGTAATGATATAATGATGGAGATGATTTGGCGATTGCTCTACGAGGGCTTTGACCTTTCGCACTTTACTAAAGTGCTAAAACACGAAATGCATCACGTTTATTATATACCGTGGCTTGCCGAAAGATTTGGAAATAAAGAACGCAACGAAGGCGAGAGACTTTTATGGAGATATCAGAAAAGTTTTATAATTGAAGGTGTCGCTACGTTTTTTGATTTTCCTCTTATTAGTCCGGAAGGTAAACAAATGTCCGCCAACAGAGAGTTAATTACAGAACTTTTCGACGAATGGATTTATGTCATGCGGGGCTTGATGGGCGATTCTCCTCGAGAAGCATTTGCGATATATCAAAATGCTTGGGGCGATGTTTCCGTTGAACGATTGAAAAGATTTTGGCCGGGAGATCCGGATTCAATACAATTTGCAGGTCGCCCCACTGCGATATATTATGTGAGCTTCAATGTGTACAAATTAATACTTGAACACGGCGGACACGAAAAATTAAGATTTGTTATCGAAAATCCCGAAAAACTGCTTTCGGTTTTCAACGAACTTCATACGGATTGTATGATTGTTCCTCGAATTCCCGAAGATATTGTAGTTTTGTGGCAGAATAATCTTGAGTCATAAGCCAATTTCCTAATCGAAAAAAAATGTGTCGAGAAATTTGGCAAATCCAAAAAAAAGTCGTATCTTTGCAATCAAATTTTTAAAACTAAAAAATTATGCCGGTAAGAATCAGACTACAAAGACAAGGTAAAAAGGGGCAACCTTTTTATCACATTGTCGTAGCGGATGGTCGTGCACCACGAGACGGAAAATTTATTGAAAAGCTCGGCACGTACAACCCTATGACTAATCCTGCAACAGTTACTGTTGATGTGGATAAAGCTGTTAAATGGATGCGCAACGGTGCACAACCATCAGACACAGCAAAAACATTGCTTTCGCACAAAGGTGCGATGCTGAAACACCACTTGTTGAAAGGTGTTGACAAAGGTGCGTTGACTCTTGAACAAGCCGAAACAAAATTCCAAACGTGGGTTGCAGAAAAAGAAACTAAAATCAATGCAGTTGCGCTTGAAAACAAAAACGAAGCTCGTAATGCCGCAAAAAAACGCTTGGAAGCTGAAGCCAAAGTGAATGAGGCAAAAGCCAAAGCCGTTGAAGCGAAAAAGATTGCCGCTGAAAAAGCTGCTTCTAAAAAATCTGATGACGACTCTGCTACTGAAGAAGTAACAGCTGAAGTTGCCACGGAAGAAGTTGTTGTAGAAGAAACACCTGCAGTTGAAGAGCCAGTGGCGGAAATTGCCCCTGCTGTTGAAGAAACTCCGGCAGAGGAAGAAAAACCTGCGGAATAATTTCAGTGAAAAAACGATAGGGCGATGCATTGCGTTGCCCTATTTTTTTATCCCAAATAAAAATCAATCAACCCTTCCGGTGCCTGTGTTGTGATACTGTGATTCTCACGATTAACTTCCACAATAAAATCATCTAAAATCGGAATTAAAATTTCTTTTCCTGAGAGGTGTTTGATTTGAAAAATCGGCTGAGGGCCATTATCCATCACGCTTTCCAGCGTTCCGATTTCACCATGATTTACATCTTTCATTGAGAAGCCAAGTACTTCGTGAAAATAAAATTTATTGCCCTCTAATTTTGGTAGTACACTCAAAGGTAAATACAGTTTCGCACCAATTATGAATTGTACGTTGTCGGTATGCACATCTTGAAATCTCACAACAGCGTGATTGTTTTTCAAGCGGATGTTTTCGATGAAGTAGGGGATTAATTGCCCTTTCAATTCTACAAAAACGGCGTCTAATTTGGCATAATTTTTGGGCTCGTCCACGTCCAAATAGATATCTACTTCACCTTTATAGCCAAAAGGTTTGGTGATATTTCCGAGGTAGAAGCAATCTGTGATGTTCATTTTTTTTATTTTTACATTCTTTCGGGCGCAGTGATACCAAGCAATCCGAGTGCATTTTTTAAAACATCTGCGGTGAATTTTGACAACACCAATCTGAATTCACGAAGATTTTGATTTTCCTCTTTCAACACAGGAATATCTTGATAAAACCCGTTAAATTCTTTAGCTAAGTCGAAAGCGTAGTTCGCAATTAGTGCAGGGCTGAGATTATCGCCGGCTTGCTTTACAACACTTGGAAAATCGTGCAAAAGCATCAGAATTTGCTTTTCTTTTTCAAGAATATTCACATTAGACCCTTCGGCTACGCTCAGGGCAGGCGTTTTTTCTTCCAAATTCTCTAATCCGGAACGTTTAATGAGCGAGCGAATTCGAGCGTGTGTGTATTGAATGAAAGGTCCGGTGTTCCCGTTAAAATCAATCGATTCATTGGGATTGAACACCATATTTTTGACCGGATCGATTTTCAAAATAAAATATTTTAGGGCTCCCAAAGCAATCGTGCGATACAGAGTATTTGCTTCCTCACTCTCGAAATTGTCGATTTTTCCAAGTTCTTCGGTCGTTTTTTTTGCGGTTTCAACCATACTTTCGATTAAATCATCGGCATCAACAACCGTTCCTTCGCGAGATTTCATTTTGCCCTCGGGCAGTTCGACCATGCCGTACGACAAGTGTGAAATGCTGTCAGCCCAAGCGTAACCCAATTTTTTTAGCACAATTTTCAACACATCGAAATGATAATTTTGTTCGTTGCCCACAACGTAAATCATTTTTTCTGCATGATAATCATCGTAACGAAGTTTAGCAGTACCAAGGTCTTGTGTCATATACACTGATGTTCCGTCCTTGCGGAGTAAAAGCTTTTCGTCCAAACCTTCATCGGTTAAATCCGCCCAAACTGAGCTATCGTCACGTTGTGTAAGATAACCGTCTTCCAAGCCTTTTAATGCAATTTCTTTACCCAAAAGATAGGTTTCCGACTCGTAATAAATTTTGTCGAAATCGACACCCATTTTTTTGTAGGTTTCATCGAAACCTGCGTAAACCCAACTGTTCATCATTTCCCACAAACTACGAATTTGTTCGTCGCCTGCTTCCCATTTTCGCAACATCTCTTGAGCTTCAAGCAGGATTGGTACAGTTTTTTCGGCTTCTTCTTTTTCTGTACCATTTTCCACCATTTCCGCAACTTGGGATTTCAAAACTTGATCGAATTTTACGTAATATTTTCCAACCAGATGATCGCCTTTTATGCCTGTGTTTTCAGGTGTTTCACCACTTCCGTAAAGTTGCCAAGCGAGCATGGATTTACAAATATGAATACCGCGATCGTTGACTAAGTTTACTTTTTTTACATCATAACCGTTGGCTTTTAGAATTTCGGCGACCGACCAACCCAAAAGGTTATTGCGGATATGTCCTAAATGCAAGGGTTTGTTGGTATTTGGTGAGGAATATTCCAAAACGGTCGGTTGTAGAGACGCACGGTCGTGCGTCTCTACGAAACCAAAACGATTATTTTTCCGATTCTTTTCCAAAAAATCCAAATAATAATTTGTATCAATTTCTAAATTCAAAAAACCTTTGACCACATTGAAGTTCGTGATTTCTCTACAGTTCTCTAACAATTTCTCACCGATAAATTGTCCGGTTTGTTCGGGCGATTTTTTCGCCACTTTTACGAAAGGGAAAACCACAACAGTAATGTTTCCTTCAAAATCTTTTACTGTTTTCTGAACTTGTATCTGCGATGGTGCCAAAGCTAAACCGAAAGCATCGTTGATGATTTTTGCGGTTTGATTTGCTATAATTTGTTCTATCATTGTTGTTAAGTATTTCGTTGTCGTAAAGTTTCAAAGAGAACCACGCCACAAGCTACGGAAACATTCAGCGATTGAATATTTCCGTGCAACGGAATAGCTACTTGTTGGTCACATAATTTCAGATATTCGTTAGAAACGCCGTCTTCTTCCGAGCCCATGATGATGGCGGTCGGTGTTGTGAAATCGGCATCGGTATATTTTATTTTAGCTTTCTCCGTTGTAGCAACGACTTGCAGACCGCTGGCTTTAAGAAAGTGAATAGTTGTCTTTAGATTTTCTTCACGACAGATATTCATCGTGTGAATCGCACCGGCAGAAGTTTTTATCGCGTCTTCGTTAATTTGTGCAGAACCTTTGCTTGGAATAACCACCGCATCAACGCCAACACATTCGGCGGTTCGGACAATCGCACCGAAATTCCGCACATCGGTAATGCGATCCAAAATCAAAACCAACGGAATTCGACCACTTTCAAACGTAGACATAATCACGTTTTCGAGCGATTGATATGAGACATTCGACAAAAAACCTACAACACCTTGATTGTTGTTTGGCGCTAATTTATTGATTTTTTCAACCGGAACATACTGCGTTGGAACGCGATTTTCGCGAATTAATTCGTTCAATTCTCTATACAAATCGCCTTTCAGACCTATTTGGATAAACAGTTTATCAATTTCTTTGCCCGCTTTGATTGCTTCGACAATTGGGCGAATGCCATAGATTAAGTTCGTTTTTTTCATATTAAATTTCAACTCGATTGATGATACTTCGCCCTAATGTAACTTCGTCTGTGTATTCCAATTCATCGCCAATTGCTACGCCTTTTGCAATTGTGGTGAGTTTGATACCTGTCGGGGAAATGTGTTTGTGAATGTAAAATTGTGTAGTTTCGCCATCCATAGTGCTTGGAAGCGCTAATAAAACTTCTTGAATTGGCTCATTTTTTAGGCGTTCAAACAAATTTTCCAAATTTAAATCTCGTGGAGAAACGCCTTCAATCGGTGAAATCACGCCGCCCAAAACGTGATAATACCCTTTGAAAGATGCCGTGTTTTCAATCGCCATCACATCTCGAACATCGCAAACAACGCACAACAGCGAGGCATCACGTGAAGAACTTTCACAGATATTGCAAACCGGTTTGTCCGACAGATTATGACAGCATTCGCAATACTGCATTTCCGTGCGCATCGCCAACACGTGTTTAGCAAAGTCAATCGCAACTTGTTCGTCCTGCTTGAGCAACCACATCGCTAAGCGCAAGGCTGTACGTTTGCCAATTCCAGGCAATTTCGAGAGCTGTTCGACGCCGTTTTCCAAAAGTTGCGAAGGGTAGGAATGCATTTTGATTTTTGATTTTTAAGTCGTCATTGCGAGCATAGCGAAGCAATCTATTTATTTTGGATTGCTTCACTGCTTTGCAGTTCGCAATGACGTGAACCTTTTAGTGTTATTGCACTGCAATCGGTAACTTTGATATGAACATAATCGCCGATTTTTTCGTTGGTGTGGTCGAAAACAACGACTTTATTTTGCGAATTTCGCCCAAAATATTGCTTATCGGATTTTTTAGAAACACCCTCAACTAAAACTTCAAATGTTTTACCAACATCTGCTTGATTACTTTTTAACGAAAGTTCTTGTTGTTTGTCGATAATCTCTGTCAAACGGCGAGATTTCACATCATCAGGAACATCATCGGGATAATTTTCAGACGCAAATGTGTTCGGACGTTCCGAATACTTGAACATAAATGCAGATGAATAACCGACTGTTTCCATTAATTTGATCGTGTTCTGGTGATCGGCTTCGGTTTCTCCACAAAATCCGGCGATAATGTCTGTCGAAATACTGCAATCCGGCATATAACGTCGGATTGCCGAGATTCTATCTAAATACCAAGCGCTATCGTATTTGCGTTTCATTTTTTTGAGAATGGCATCGCTACCCGATTGAATTGGTAAATGGATAGCTTTGCAAATGTTTGGATATTTGCTCATGGTTTCCAACAATTCATCGCTCAAATCTTTGGGGTGCGATGTTGCGAAACGCAGGCGGAGTAGGGGATTGACCTCTGCGGCACGAGCTAAAAGTTGTGCGAAATTTACATCGTTGTAGTGATACGAATTTACATTTTGTCCTAATAAAGTGATTTCACGGTAACCTTGTTCAAACAATTTTTTGGCTTCTTCGATAATCGTTTCAAAATCTCTACTACGCTCTTTCCCACGTACATAAGGCACTACGCAATACGCACAAAAGTTTTCACAGCCACGCATAATCGCAATAAACGCGGAAACTTGATTATCACCAACACGGACAGGTTCAATTTCTGCATAAGTTTCTTCTTCGGAAAGTAGCACACTGACTGCTTTTTCACCGGTTTCAACCGTATTTAGTAAATTCGGCAAATTGCGATAAGCATCGGGACCAACCACCAAATCTACAGATTGTTGAATCTCTATCAATTCCTCTTTTAAACGTTCTGCCATACAGCCCAAAATACCGATTTTTAAGTGCGTTTTTTTCTTTTTCAAGAAACTGAATTCTTGCAAACGATTGAGCACACGCTGTTCGGCATTATCACGGATTGAACATGTATTTACGAAAATAATATCTGCTTCTTTGTAGTTTTCAATCGCCGAATAACCCGCAGAAACCAAGACAGAATGCACAATCTCGCTGTCGGAAAAATTCATCTGACAGCCGTAAGTTTCGATAAAAAACGTTTTGTTCATTCTGCAAAGATACGAATTTTAATTGAGAATTGAGAATGGAAAATTGAGAATTTTTACGCTTCGGCAATAAAATAATAAAGATTTTTTCGTATCTTTGTGAGACAAAGTAGCTAAATCTAATGAATCCCCTTGAAAAACAAGCTTTCCGGCAAGCCGTATATGATATTGTGCGATTGGTTCCAAAGGGACGAGCAACGAGTTATGGTGCGATTGCACGGGCTATCGGTTTTTCTAACTTTTCGAGAATGGTCGGCAAAGTGATGAGTGAATGTCCGTCCGATGCGAAGATACCCGCTCACCGTGTGGTTAACAGTCAAGGTTTTTTATCTGCCAAAGGTACATTCAATACTCAACAAGAGCGCTTGGAAGCAGAAGGTATTGTTGTGAAAAATGATAAAATAAAGAACTGGCGAGTTGTGTTTTGGGATCCGATGAGGGAGCTGTCTATGTAATATCTTCTGCTTCGTATTCGAGTATGTCTGACGGTTGACATTCCAACTCTTTGCACAATGCTTCCAGTGTGCTGAACCGTATGGCTTTTGCTTTTCCCGTTTTCAAAATAGACAGATTAGCCGGCGTAATTCCCACTCGTTCCGATAGGTCGTTGAGCGAAATCTTGCGTTTCGCCATCATCACATCTAAATTAACTATAATTGGCATATCTCTCTTATTTATACGGTTAAATCCTGCTCCTCTTTCAGTGGAACGGAAATTTTTAGCACTTCGGCAAACATCAGTACCACAAAGCCTAGCAGAAGAAGTATTTCATTTCCCCATTGCATTTGCACTGAATAACCCTCTATATGAACAATATGTGTGGCAATCTTGTAATAGATATAATTGTATACCAAATTTACAAGATAGAACAACAGCAGGGCATAACCAACTTTTCTCAATCTTTTAATATTCCGAAAGTCAAAAAATTTGTTCCTTGTGACGGAACGTACAATGCGGAATACTTGAATTGGAACCATTAGTATTACATATATCATAATAGGAGAAAACAAATACAATGCTAAATTTCTTGCAGTGGTGAGTCTTTTGGGTACTCTTTCCCTCACATCGGTTCTTATCTCGACCACTACTCTTTCGAATTCCACGCTCATGGGAATATTGTCCAATTGATTTACTATTGTTGTTGGAAAAGTATAAAAACCGTTCTCTGGTCTTAAGGAGAGGTAGAAAGTTTTTGGAGAATATCCTCTTCCAACTCGAGTGTCGTTGTAACCGGCTTTAAATCCTTCAATAAAACTAGGTATTCCGCGATAAACCTGTCCAATAACAATTATCGCATAAACAACACCTACTGCAATCGTAATTATTTTTAAACGTTTATTCATTTTACATAATGTTTTATGGTTTGACTCCACAAAGATACAACATTTTTTTGAATAAAACAAGAAAAATATATCGAAATTCGATAAAATAATATTGATTATTGATGAAATTATGCCGTTCTTCAACTATTTGCCAATGCAAAAGCGGGAAAACACCGCCCCAAGCACATCGTCGGCAGAAATTTCGCCGGTAATTTCGCCTAAATGGTGCAACGCACCACGGATATCAATTGCGACTAAATCAGCCGAAATGCCGGATTCGAGGGCATTTTCAGAGCTTGTTATGAAAATTAGGGCACGGTTTAATGCTTCGTAATGTCGTAAATTACTGACCAAAGTTCGGTCGGAAACCTTTTGTTCACTCGCTAATTCAAGCAATTTGTCAATTAATTTTTCGATACCGATTCCGTTTTTGGCGGAGATTGGGATTTCGTTGGAGGAATTTGTGAAATTCGGTATGCTATCAATCTTATTTATGACATGAATAATCTGTTGGTTTGGGCGAAGGGCGAAGGGCGAAAGGCAAAGGGTTTCTTTAGCTTTCGCCTTTTGCCTTTCGCCTTTTGCCTCGTCAACGACGATAACAATCTGTGCTTTCTCAATCGTCTTTTTCGTGCGTTCAATACCGATATTTTCAATCGTGTCGGAAGACTCTCGAAGCCCTGCCGTATCAATGAATCGGAATAATGTGCCACGAATGTTCAGTGTGTCCTCAATTGTGTCGCGCGTAGTACCGGGGATTTCGGAAACAATGGCTTTTTCTTCGTTGAGTAGTGCGTTTAGCAACGTTGATTTTCCTACATTCGGCTTGCCGACAATCGCTACGGGAATGCCGTTTTTTAAGGCATTTCCCAATTTGAATGAGTCGGAAAGCGTTTGAATTTCGACTTTAATTCGCTGTAATAATTCCAACAGTTTTTCTCTATCGGCAAATTCTACATCTTCTTCCGAAAAATCCAGCTCTAATTCCAAAAGTGCCGTAAAATCTATCAATTCCTGACGAAGTTGTTTGATTTTTTCTGAAAAACCACCTCTCAATTGCTCAATCGCTAAACGGTGTGAGCCCTCGGACTGCGAATGTATCAAATCAGCAACGGCTTCGGCTTGCGACAAATCCATTTTTCCATTCAAAAAAGCCCGTTGCGTGAACTCGCCTGCATTCGCCAAACGACAACCGTTTTCAATTAAAATTTGCAAAATTTTTTGCTGAACATAAGTCGAACCGTGGCAAGAAATTTCTACAACATCCTCGCCGGTGTACGACTTCGGGGTTTTAAAGTAAGTTACAACTACTTCATCAATTAGTTCACCATTGTTGTGAAATTCGCAGAATTGGGCTTTTCGTTCCGTCATTGCGAGGGAGGCACGACCGAAGCAATCCACAACAGTACTAGATTGCTTCGCCTTCGGCTCGCAATGACGGCTCACGAGAGAGAAAGCATTTTTCCCCGAGATTCTAATCACCGCAATACCGCCAACACCAAACGGTGTAGCGATGGCACAAATTGTGTCGTGCATTTACTATTTTTTGAGTTTTTCGATTTGATTTTTCAACGCATCGCAAGCCTCTAAACACGCTTCTTCAAAGGCTTTTGCTTGTTTACTTGCAAAGAATTCATGACCAGGAATATTCAAACGAATATCTACAATTTTATTACCTTGCTCGTGATCTTGTTCCAATTTCAAAACCACATCAATACCTGTTGCTTCCTGCGGAAGATGCTTGGTCAAACGTTCGAGTTTGTCATGAATAAATTCATAAAGTCTGTCTGATGCCTTGAATTTCAAGGATTGAATGTTGATGTTCATGATATATAGTTTTTAAGCCCGTGGATGGGCGGTTTTATAATTTTGTTTTAATTTTTCTATGCTGTTGTGTGTGTAAACTTGTGTGGCGGCCAAACTGCTGTGTCCGAGTAATTCTTTTACAGCGTTCAAATCCGCACCATTGTTGAGTAAGTGCGTGGCAAACGTGTGTCGTAAAACGTGCGGACTGCGTTTGTCGATTGGTGTTTGCATCAAAAAAGTTTGTACAATTTTGTAAACTTTTTGTTGAGTTAAGGGTTTATTTTTTAAATCGACAAACAGATATTCGGTAGATTGAGGCAAACCATCAGTTTTAATTTTTTGATACGATGAAAGCAATGAGGACACGGCTTCAGTTAGCGGAACAATGCGTTCTTTGCTACCTTTTCCGAAAAATTTGACTGTTTTTTGTTCCGAGTCTATGTCTTGATTTTTCAAATTGATTAGTTCCGAAACCCGCGCGCCTGTAGCATAAAAAAATTCGATAATAACTCGATTGCGAACGCTTTCAAAATCATCTTGGTCATAAATTTCGGAAAGCAAGTTGTGAATTTGACGCTCTTGAACATAAATCGGCAAACGCTTTTTTTGTTTCAGTCGAACGATGCCCACAGTAGGATTTATTTTGATTTTTTCTCGCTTAAGTTGATAGCGATAAAACGATTTTAATGCTGTAAGTTTGCCATTGATTGTTGTTTCCGAAAGTCCGTCGTTCTTCAATTCGGCTAACCATGTTCGGATTTGTGGAGTTTTTACAGTATTGAAATCCACAGTATCGTATGCGCTTTTCAAAAACGCTTCGAATTGTTGTAAATCATAGCGGTAAATCTCAAACGTACGCTTCGAATAACGTCTTTCCGAACTCAGGTATTGTAAAAATTCGTTCATTTTTTTACTTCGTTGAAGGCTCCGCCACTGCAAAGATACGAATTTTAATTGAAAATCGAGAATTAAGACTTGGAAAATGTAGAAAGCAACCCACAAGCGGCCATAATATCTTCGCCACGAGATTGGCGAATGGTGCAGATGATGCCGTGTTCGCTCAGATAATCGCGGAATTCAATCATACGCTCTTCGGTTGAAGGTTGAAAATCGTTGCTTGGTATGGAATGATATTTGATTAAATTTACTCTGCAAAAAAGTCCTTTCAGTAGTTTGGTTAGTTCGTCCAAATGAGTGTGTTTATCATTGATTCCGTCGAACATGATGTATTCGAACGACAAACGGCGTTGCCCCGACCAATCGTATTTTTTCAACGATTTTATCACGCTTGAAATCGGATATTTGTTTTGAATCGGCATAAATTTTTGGCGTTCGTAATCGAAAGGGGAGTGCAGGCTTATCGCCAAATGGCACTCTGATTCGGCAATAAATCGTTCCATTTCCGGAATCAAACCAATCGTTGAAACATTGATTCTACGCGGGCTCCAAGCGTATCCCCAATCCGAAGTGAGAATTTCCAAACTTTTTAGAACTTCGTCTAAATTATCGAAAGGCTCGCCCATGCCCATGTACACGATGTTCGTCATCAGTTCGCTTTCGGGAATGGAACGCAGTTGGTTTAGAATTTCACCGCAAGTGAGGTTGTGCTGAAAGCCCTGTTTTCCTGTTGCACAAAAATCGCAACCCATTCTGCAACCCATTTGCACCGAAATACACAGCGTGTGCCTGTCCGAACTTGGCATATAAACTGCTTCAATCAAGCCGTTTTTACTCGTTTCGAAGAGATATTTTCTCGTTCCATCCGACGAAATTTGCACATCAATGGGGTAGGAGATACCCATATCGAAATGTTGTTTCAGCAATTCACGGGTTTTCAGCGAAAGATTGGTCATTTCATCGATGCTCGAAACTTGTTTTTTGTAGAGCCATTCACAGATTTGTTTTGCGTTGAAACTCGGTAATCCGTAGACTTTGCAGAATATTTGTAGTTCTGATAATGTATTTCCAAAAAGTGGTTGTTGATTTTTCATTTTCTCAATTTGTCTTGTTATCTAAACACTCTGGAAAACAAAAGCAACGCAACTAATACGGCACAAGCTATTATTTTCAATGCATCATTGATCTTTTTTTTGCTGTATCTTTTTTTACCTTTCACAGATTTATTTTTTGCAAAGATACGAAAAATTCTTTCATCTTGATTTTTTGTCGCTACAGAAAGTAAATCAACAGCAAATAAACCATTGCCGCAGGTGCGGCAAACAAAATACTGTCTAATCGGTCGAGCAGTCCGCCGTGTCCGGGCAAAATTGTTCCGGAATCCTTAACATTCAAACTACGTTTGATATACGACTCAAACAAGTCGCCCATTGTGCCAAAAATGACAACGACAATTGCCAAACCTACCCATCTGATAATGTTTTTCACGGTAAGGTAGTCTGATGTAAAGTGACTGAATAAAAATCCCGCAAATCCCGCAAAAACAAGTCCGCCGAAAAAGCCTTCCCATGTTTTTTTTGGAGAAATACGCTCGAACAATTTTGTTTTTCCGAACTTTATTCCAACCAAGTATGCAAATGTGTCATTCACCCATACAAATGCAAACAATGCCAAGCTATACAGCGGACTTATCGAATAGATATAAAACAAACAAACGAGTGGTAGAATGATATAAAAATACGCAAAGACCGAGTACCACAAACTCTTTTTTTGCTTCGGGCTTCCGTTCTCTTTCAACATTTTTCGGTATTCAAAAACCATCATAGTCCATAACATAGCCATGACAACGACAAAACTCTGATAAATCAACATCGACACAAGAACTAAGACTACAAAAGCACCTCCCGTAATCGTTCGTTGCACAAAATTAGATTGAATTTTCATAATTATTGCGGTGTCGTTGTGTCAATTAGAAATAGAAAAAGTTGCTTTGTCCCAAAACCTTGCTCTACTTCGCCGTCAATGTCTTCTACTCGGCTCAACCCATTCACAATTGAGAACGCTGACGGCATTTTTATCGGAAATCTTTCTTTAATCAGTTTGAATGCGGATTTCAAATCCGGTTGTATTTGCTCTATTGTTCCGATCACAATTTGCGTGTCCAATATACTTAAAATTCGCCGTCCGGATGTAGATTGCGAACTAAACACGATACTTCCCGTTAGAGCGATCAGGAAATCGCAAGAAGTCATCCCTACCTTTTTAGCAATCAGTTCGTTGGTATTATTTGTAAACGGTAATCCTGCGTGGGTTAAGATTCGCTGCAAGGTTTCTTCGGCGCAATATATTTTATCCCATTTTTCTTGTTCTGAGAAAAATCGGATATTGTCAATTGCTTCTTGAACGTCATTACAGTATATAAATTTTCCACCGTTACTAACAAAGTTCTCCGCAAACTCAATATCCAAACTATTTTTGGAATCGTGATAAACCGATGTATCCAAGTCTAAGTCGTGAAAGGAAGACGGCGCTTTCTCAATGAGTGCATCACGTACGCTTTTCAGCATTCTTTCTTTATCACTGAAGGGGTTCATTCTTGACTGTTTTCGACATCAATGATTGTCGCTGAGGGCTCGCTAATTGCTTTTTCAGCATCAGCCGGACGAGGCCCGAAAATCTGCTCCAAATCATCTCTAAAAAGTACTTCGCGTTTCATCAACGTGTCTGCCAAAGTATCTAATTTATCACGATTTTCTCTCAAAATATCTTTCGCCTTTTGATAAGCTTCCTCAACGATGCTCCGAACTTCCGTATCAATAATTTCCGAAGTTTTCTCGCAGTAAGGCTTGGAAAAACTATATTCTTGTGCACCTTGCGAATCGTAATAACTGATATTCCCAATTTTGTCACTCATGCCGAAATAGGCTACCATCGCATAAGCCTGCTTGGTTACTTTTTCCAAATCGTTCATCGCACCTGTAGAAATTTTTCCGAATACAACATCTTCTGCGGCACGTCCGCCAAGAGTCGCGGTCATTTCATCAATCATTTGTTCGCGAGTTGTAATTTGTCGTTCTTCGGGCAAATACCACGCCGCTCCAAGCGATCTCCCTCGAGGAACAATAGTTACTTTAATCAATGGATGTGCATGTTTCAAAAGCCAGCTCACAGAGGCGTGTCCTGCTTCGTGATAAGCAATGGTTTTCTTTTCTTCGGGTGAAATAAATTTGCTTCGACGCTCCAAACCGCCTACAATGCGGTCGATTGCATCCAAGAAATCTTGTTTGTCAACCTCTTTTTTTCCGTTTCGTGCGGCAATCAAAGCCGACTCATTGCATACATTTGCAATATCCGCACCTGAAAATCCGGGCGTTTGTTTTGCTAAAAAATCAATATCCAACTCCGGCGATTTCTTGATATTTTTCAAGTGTACGCCGAAAATAGCTTTACGTTCTTCAAGTTCGGGAAGTTCTACATGGATTTCACGATCGAAACGTCCTGCACGCATAAGCGCTTTATCTAAAATGTCTGCACGGTTTGTCGCAGCAAGAATAATCACACCGCTGTTTGTTCCGAACCCATCCATTTCCGTCAAAAGCTGGTTGAGTGTGTTTTCACGCTCATCGTTTCCGCCGGTAAATGCGTTTTTCCCGCGTGCACGACCGATGGCGTCAATTTCGTCAATAAAAATTATACACGGTGCTTTCTCTTTTGCATTTTTGAACAAGTCTCTAACACGTGATGCACCAACTCCAACAAACATTTCCACAAAATCCGAACCTGAAATCGAGAAAAACGGAACTTTTGCTTCACCTGCGACAGCCTTTGCCAGCAAGGTCTTTCCTGTTCCCGGAGGACCAACCAATAACGCACCTTTCGGGATTTTTCCACCTAAATCAGTATATTTTTTTGGATTTTTCAAGAAATCCACAATTTCCATAACTTCTACTTTCGCTTCCGCTAATCCGGCTACATCGCTAAATGTAACTTGTCCGTTTTTCCCGTCAAAAAGTTGTGCTTTTGATTTTCCAAAATTGAAGATTCCACCCATTCCTCCACCGCCGCCGGGGCCTCCCATACCGCCACCCATCATTCGGCTAACCAACATAAATATGAAGAAGATGATAAGTATAGTCCACAAAAAACCCATACCTTCAAACATCCCACGACGATCTTCTGTAGTGAATATTATACCGGCAGGAGGTCTGAAATTAGCTAATTCTTCAGCGGTCAAATGCTCCATTTCTGCTTCGGTGGCAATATTTTCCCAGTCCCGGATTTGATTGTAAAACAGATCGACCGATGTTGGAATTCGATAAACAAAAAATCGCTCTGCTCTGTTGCCGTCGCTTCTCAGGCGTTCATACAAATCATTGGCCTCTACCCGTTCGCTTTTGATACGAATCTCTGCAAATGGCTGATTTCTTGTCGTATGAACAATAAGAATTCGCTCGACATCTCTACGCTCAACCATCTCTTGCAGCTCGGGTGCATAGACGGGAAACGACCTTGGCTCCCAACGATTTCCAAAGAAATTCAAACCTATAATGGCTGCAAGAACTACCGTCCAAATCCAGGGCCAAATGGAGCGTTTAGGCTTTTTTTGTTGTGGATTTTGTCGATTTGGGTTTTGATTTGGTTGCTGGTTTTGTTGTTGATTTTGATGATTTCCGTTCATTATTTTTTGTGCTCTTTTTTACGGGTTCTTTTTTAGCTAGTTTCCTTGTATTGTCTTTTTTGATGCTTTTTTTCGCAACAGATTCTTTTTTTACAGTAGCCTTTTTGATAGGAACTTCTTCAACAATTGGTGTGATTACTGCATCTGCCCAAAGATTTTCAAGTTGATAATGTTCTCTGACTTCTTGTTGAAAAACATGTACTACCACATCTAAGTAGTCTAACAAAATCCATTCCGAATTGGCAAAGCCTTGGCATGTGCGGGGTTCATGCGCAGGACTGTTTTCACTTTTCGACGAATTTCTTCGGCGATTGCATTAACTTGTGTCGTTGAGTTTCCGTGTGTAATGATGAAATAATCGAAGTTTGCGCCTTTGATTTTTGTTAAGTCAAGCAACAAAATGTCTTCAGCCTTTTTTTCGTGCATAGCATCGAAAATATTATCAAAAAGGAGTTCTGTAGAGTTTCGCAGTTTGGATTTTGCCATATTGAAGTGATATTTGATTGCAAAGATACGAAAAAAAAACGACATCTTAAAAATTTCTGAAAAAAAAAGCAAAAAAATTTGGTAAATCAAAAAAAAAATCGTACCTTTGCACCCCCAAAATGTATTCTTTAGTTAAGAAAATAGACCTAAAACAATGAGAAGATTCGTTAATTATGTGAAAGAAAGCTACGTGGAATTGATGCAAAAAGTATCATGGCCTACGTATGCCGAGCTACAAAACAGCGCAATTGTTGTATTTGTGGCATCTCTAATCATCGCTACGATGGTATTTGTAATGGATATGGCAGTAGGCGTTCACACCGGTGGCGCTTGGAAAGGCGTTTTAGGCTATATTTACGGCATGATGTAAAAAACCTTGCCGAAAGGCGGATTTCCGAAATCTTCGGACTGTAGATGGCTTCCACGTCTATGGCAATCGCTCGACGGCAAACACTATAAAATTCTATTCTACCCTTTAATTTCAATGGTATGAGCGAGCAAGTCAAAAAATGGTATGTAGTCCGTGCGTTAAGTGGAAAAGAGAAAAAAGCGAAGGAATATCTTGAAAAAGAAATTCAACGCTTGAAATTGCAAGACTACATCAGCCAAGTCTTGATTCCGACGGAAAAAGTATTTACAATCAAAAACGGTAAAAAAGTGAGTGCAGAACGTACTTATTTACCGGGGTATATTTTGATTGAAGCATACTTGACCGGCGAATACATTCATATCATTCGAAACATTCCAAACATCATCGGCTTTTTGGGATCACAAGGCGAACCCATTCCAATGCGTCCTGCTGAAGTGAACAAAATTCTTGGTAAAGTTGATGAATTGACCGATGCCGCCGAAGAAATGTTAGAGCCGTTTATCGTTGGAGAACCTGTGAAGGTAATCGACGGGCCGTTCAACAATTTCTCAGGAATCATCGAGGAAGTCAATGAGGAAAAGAAAAAATTAAAGGTTATGGTAAAGATCTTCGGACGGAAAACCCCGCTCGAACTGGCTTTTACACAGGTAGAAAAGGAGTAATATGGTAGGGCGCTTCGACTCCGCTCAGTAGCCGGTCAATGAGCCCAAAACCGTGAATGTCGGATAACATTCTGAAAATGTTACAATGTCAAAGACGCACGCGGTCACTGAGCAAAGTCGAAGTGTGCGTCCCAACAAAAAAGAAAAAACAATGGCAAAACAAATTAGCGCATTAATCAAATTACAGATTAAAGGAGGCGCAGCCAATCCATCACCTCCGGTTGGTCCCGCATTGGGAGCAAAAGGTGTGAATATCATGGAATTTTGCAAGCAGTTTAACGCTCGTACACAAGAGAGTGCAGGGAAAGTATTACCTGTAGTTATCACTGTTTACGCGGATAAATCGTTTGATTTCATCGTAAAAACACCTCCGGTGGCGGTTCAACTTATGGATGCAACTAAAGCGAAAAAAGGTTCTCCGGAGCCAAACCGTGCTAAAATTGCAAAAGTAACTTGGGATCAGGTTCGCACTATCGCTGAAGCGAAAATGCCCGACTTGAACTGCTTTACCGTAGAATCTGCTATGAAAATGGTAGCCGGTACAGCCCGTTCGATGGGTATTACTGTGGATGGTGGTAACCCTCCTGCATAATCTAAAAGTGAAAAGTTGGAAAGTTCATAAAGTTCATAAAGAAATTGTGCTGAGTCGCAAATAACTTTACAAACTTTGAAACTTTACAAACTTTACAAACTAATTAAAAAACAATGGGAACAATAACAAAAAAAAGAAAAGACGTTTTAGCAAAATTCGACAAAGAAAAAACATACACTTTGGAGGAGGCTTCTAATGTCGTGAAACAAATCACTACCACAAAATTTGATGCTTCTGTGGATATCGATGTTCGTTTGGGCGTTGATCCTCGTAAAGCCGATCAGATGGTACGTGGATCGGTTACTCTTCCGCATGGAACGGGTAAAACGATGCGTGTGTTGGTGCTTTGTACACCCGACAAAGAAGATGAAGCTAAAGCAGCCGGAGCCGATTACTACGGATTGGACGAATACGTAGAGAAAATAAAAGGCGGTTGGACGGACGTTGATGTTATTATTACAATGCCAAGCGTGATGCCCAAAGTGGGTGCCCTCGGAAAAATTTTAGGACCTCGCGGCTTGATGCCGAATCCTAAGACAGGCACTGTTACTATGGAAGTCGGCAAAGCTGTTCAAGATGCCAAAGGTGGCAAAATTGACTTCAAGGTGGATAAATTCGGTATCGTGCACACACGTGTAGGAAAAGTATCTTTCGATCCTCAAAAAATCAAAGAGAACGCTTCGGAAGTGTTGCAAATGATCATGAAACTAAAACCACCTAAAGCTAAAGGTACTTATGTAAAAAGCATTTATATGTCGAGCACCATGAGTCCGGGCATTAAAATCGATCCTAAATCAATCTAACAATTAAACAGGTATGAACAAAGACCAAAAAAGTCA
>Ga0123355_10000693_pt1 | contig 45817 bp, 39 predicted proteins | sample TergutEmb28metaG_3_FD_89872 | JGI IMG/M metagenome (GOLD analysis project Ga0123355, IMG submission 89872) | Embiratermes neotenicus P1 segment gut microbial communities from Petit-Saut dam, French Guiana - Emb289 P1 | ecosystem: Host-associated > Arthropoda: Insects > Digestive system > Gut ...
GCAGAAGGCAATCATCCTGAATATGAGTACGAATACGCAGAAGGCAATCATCCTGAATATGAGTACGAATACGCAGAAGGCAATCATCCTGAATATGAGTACGAATACACAGAAGACGAACACCCTGAGTATGAGTACGAATACACAAAAGACAAATACCCTGAGTATGAGTGTGAATACACAGAAGACGAGTACCATGACGATGAATATACCTTATACGAGGACGCAATTGAACCTGCCAGTGAGTTATTATCACTGTTTTTGTCAGAGATAGGTACATTTGCCGTGGAATACATTACGGTTTATATGAGCTTTGAAGGATACAATCTTGGAGATGGTTTTTATATACCACCAACTCCAGTGATGGTTCCGGCTGGTTCGTCTGCATTGGCGGCCACTAGCATTCTACTAACCGGGATGAATGTTTTATATGATGCGCCAGTTGGATTTTTAGACCGCGTTTATGGCTTTTTTCCAAGAAGCGTTCCAGGTAGCCTTCCAAGTTATCTTGATGGTATAACACTTGGAGCCGGCAGTGCTGATGGTTCCCTTGGTTCAAATGATTTTGCAAACTGGAGCGGCTGGATGGTAACAGTAAACCATTTTATGTTCCCAGTTGGTGCTGATAGCATAATGCTCTTTAATGGAGATGTAATACGCTGGCAGTTTTCCGTAGAATGGGGTGATTTAGGTGTAGGTGGTGCCGCACTTTATTCTCATGCTAATAAAACTGAACTAATTCGCGCATTGTTTATGTCTGGAGTCGATGTGGATGCAGTAAACCATGCACATAATGTTATTATTAATCCATTGGCTACAGCGACAGAAGTAGAAGCCGCTCTTAATGCCCTTAGATATGGGATGCCAGTTCAAACAGTTGACAAAGACGCACTAAACGCGCTAATCTTGCAAGCAGAAACGCGCAATCAGGCAGATTACACTGTTGAACTTGAAACCCCGTGGGATTGGGATGCACGTAACGAACCTTGGGAAGTCTTTCAAACTGCATTGGAAGCGGCACAAAATGTTGTAGCTGATTCTAACGCAACCCAAGCGACGGTAGATGGGGCAGTACAAAGACTTCAAACTGCCATGGATGCTCTTGTACCTATTGCACCTCCTGATTCGCCGGAAATTCCCGATTGGAGCATTGCATTAAACGGTGCGTTGGGCTGGTTACTTCAAGAGGCTCCAGACCCTTCATTGAACAATGAATGGGCAGTACTTGCTATAGCCAGGGCAAATATTGACGCTGGTTCTTGGTATGATAGCTATTTGTCAAATCTTTATACAGCCCTTAATCAGGGAAGTACCACTAATGCTTGGACAGACTACGCTCGTGTTACATTGGCATTAACTGCATTGGGTATAGATGCTTCCAATTTCAACGGGCAGGATTTGATAGCACCATTTGGTACATTTATTCCAAATGAGGATAGACCTGCTCATAGTGTGGGAGTTAACGCTGATATTTTCGCATTAATCGCACTTAACACCCGTCCATATAGTGGCGACCAGCAACAATTTGTTGAATCAATTTTGGCGGCACAAACTTCCAGCGGAGGCTGGGACGGATGGGGCTGGGGTGCAGAGGTTGATACTACAGCAATGGCAATTCAGGCATTGGCACCTTACTACAATAATAATTCCACTGTTACGGCCGCTATTACTAACGCTATTGAGTGGATTTCCACACAATTTATTAATGGCCCAGAGGAATATGCACAAATTGTAGTTGCCCTTACCGCGCTTGGATATGACCCTGGCGAATATGTCACCAAATTGTTAGCCTTTTATGACGCGGAAACTGGCGGCTTTAGAAGTGCTTCTTGGTATTGGGAAGGAATGACTGGCGGCGGAATTGTAAATGCAATATCTACCGAACAAGCCACTTACGCACTTGTAGCATACTATCGTTTTGTAAATGGGATGAATACCCTTTATGACATGCGTGATGCCGATAACTGGACTGTTCCCCCTCCACCAGAAGTACCATTGCCTCCAGGAGGTGGCGGAGGCGGGTGGACACCTCCGGTAATTGCCAGTTCATTTATTAGTGTACGTGATGGCGCAGTAGTGTTTTTTGAAGGCGAATTTAATATTGAACCGGGCGAAACAGCATACAGTTTACTTCATAGAACCGGATTAGATATTGAGTCAAGAGCCGGGTATATAGTAAGTATCAACGGACTTGCCGAATTTGACTACGGCCCACTATCCGGCTGGATGTTCCGAATAAATAATGGCAGTTTCCCGCCATTTGCCGCCTCTGAGATTCTGTTACAAGACGGCGATATAGTTGAATGGCTATATACTCATAACCTTGGTGAAGATATTGGCGGTGATACTTTCCCTGGAGCTGATACTGCCACTGGGTCAGAAACAGTTACAATTGACGATGATATGTTATTTTTGTCCATCAACTCAATCAATGAGCTTATACAAAACGATATGCCTTTGACTATTCAAACTGCTGTAGCTACTGTTACTTTTGACTTAGCGACGCTTAGAGGGCTAGTATACGGCAGAAATGGTAATACCGCTGTACAACTTATAGTTGAACGGATAAATACAGGTGATAGTTCCACACTTACACAAAGCCAACGGGCAGTTGTAGGAAACAACACAGTTATTTCCATAACTCTAATGGTTGGAGACGATACAATTTATGATTTCGCAGGAACTGTGACAGTCTCAATACCTTTTACGCCAACTGCGCGTTTTCCAGTAGCAGACCGCGACCTTCTAACGGTTTATCATTTTGATGATGAAAGCAATATTCGCGAAATGATGGGAGCAAGATTCCATAATGGTGCTATGATTTTTACCACTAATCATTTTTCCACATTCTTTATTAGCGAATGGATTAGTCCATTTGTGGATGTTAGTCGTGGTGATTGGTACTTACGTGCCGTGCGTTTTGCGTATTCCAAGGGGTTGCTAGTTGAATATTACGATGGTGAGATAATCAAAAGTGAAGAATTTTCACCATATATGTATCTCACCTATTCGACCTTTGCTAGAATGTTAAGGGGACTTGCTGACAAATCAACACACTTAGAAGAATACGAAGTCTGGTTTGACATTGAAAACTATTTATCACTCGAACAAATTGTACTTCTATTCAAAGACCTTGCAACATTTTTGGAAATTGACACTGAGCTTGACATTTGCGCTGAATATGCAGAATATAGCGAGTGTACAATGTATTATATGTTGTATAATGTTTCCTTAAGGGCATTGCCAGCAATGCAATGGGCAATAGCCAACAATATTATTATAGACCAAATGCTAGCCAATTTTGAGCCGCGAAACACGGTTACTCGTGCAGAAGCCGTTGAAATGTTGCGTTTGTTCTATGAAAATGTAATGTAGTAATTACAGGCCATAACCCTTAGCAAAATTTTCCGCTAAGGGTTATGGAATTGTGGAAGGAGCAAATAAAATGCGTAAAATGTTTTCAATTTTTATCGCTTTATTTCTCGTGTTAACTTTTATGGTTGAGCCAACGCTTACTGTTAATGCGGTTAGTCAATCTGAGATTGATAATGCGGTATCTCGTGCCGCAGCTTATATCCAAAGAAATATACGAAATCCTGAAATAGGAAGCGAATGGGCCATACTCGGATTAGCACGTAGTAATCAACGTATACCAGACACATATTTTAACCGCTATTTTAGGGCAGTTGAGCAATATGTGAGAGAACGTAATGGCGTACTGGACGGACGAAGGTTTACAGAATATTCCCGAGTGATTATCGCGCTTACTGCGGCGGGATTTGACCCTCGCAATGTTGCTGGATTCGATTTAACAGTATCGCTTGGAGATTTTGAACGGACTATATGGCAGGGCGTTAATGGCTCCATTTTCGCTTTACTTGCTTTGGATAGCCTTAATTATACCATTCCATTAAATGAAAATGCCCAAACTCAGGCTAGCCGCGAAATGTATATAGCTGAAATTTTGCGTCAACAGAATACAGATGGCGGCTGGAGTTTATCTGGTGATATAGGTGATTCAGATATAACAGGTATGGCATTGCAAGCATTGGCAAAATATCAAGAGAACTCGGATGTAGCAGTGGCAATAGATAATGCCTTAGCATTTCTATCAAATACTCAAAATAATAACGGTGGGTTTTCCAATAGCTTTTCACAAGCACCAAATCTGGAAAGTTCTGTACAAGTGCTTGTTGCACTAACCGAACTTGGCCTCCCTGTTGATGACCCGCGTTTTGTAAAAAACGGTAATACCATATTAGATAATATATTAAGTTTTCAAAATAGAGATGGAAGCTTTAGTCATAGTCCAGGTAGTAATGAAAGCAATCTAATTTCTACCAGTCAAGCACTTTATGGATTAGTAGCGGCACAACGGGCGGCCGAAGGCAGAAATAGCCTTTATCGCATGTCTGATAGGAGAGTGCGATAAGTGAAAGAATTAAGGGGTTTTAGAAAAATAAAAAAATTACTTATTGTCTGCACTATTATTTTTTTTGCCGTTATTATAAGTGCATGTTCCACCGAAGCGCAAGCAATTTCAGGTGAATCATTTACCATTACATTATCTGTACGTACTGATACCCTCATAGACAATATGAATTTGCTTGATAGGGAAAAACATGAGATTATTCCCGATAACAACATAATATTTTATGAAATCGTTGTGGTTAGGGACGGAGATAGCGTATTTGACGTACTGCAACGCGAAATGAGAAATGCCGGGATACACATGGCTTTCCGTAATACTCCAATTATCAATTCGGTGTATATAGAGGCTATCAATAATCTTTATGAATTTGATGCAGGCGCGTTATCAGGCTGGAAATATAGTGTCAATGGCCGTTTTCCGGGCGTTAGTGCCTCTTCATATAATTTGAATCCTGGGGATGTGGTTGAGTGGCATTACACTCTTAACCTAGGCCGGGATTTAGATGGTTTTGGCGAATGACAACATAATGAGAACTATAGTGAAAAAAATTTGGTTAATAAAGTTACGATAATGACAACATGATTGGGTGGCCTGATTCAATGAAAAGAGATGTTTTTGCGGATTTTCATCCATTGGTAAATCTAGCTTATTTTGTTGCAATAATCGGGTTTTCCATGTTTTTTATACACCCGGTTTGCCTTGTAGTGTCGTTTATATGTGCTGTAATATACTCTGTTTATTTAAGCGGTAAAAAAGCCTTGAAAGTAGGTTTGTTTTATTTACTTCCCATGCTTATGTTTACGGCATTACTAAATCCCATATTTAATCATCAAGGTGCTACTATTTTGGGCTATTTGCCTAATGGAAATCCACTTACACTGGAATCAATAGCTTTTGGAATTGCGGCGGGGATAATGTTTGTTACAGTTATTACATGGTTTTCATGCTTTAATGCGGTAATGACCAGCGATAAATTTGTTTATCTTTTTGGGCGCGTTATCCCCGCGCTTTCTTTAATAATGTCAATGGCTTTGCGCCTTATTCCGCGTTTTGGGATGCAGATTAAGGTGATTTCCAATGCGCAAAAGTGTATAGGCCGTGATATATCTACAGGAAGCTTATTTCAAAGGGCTAGGCATGGCATTAAGATTCTGTCCATTTTGGTAACATGGGCTTTAGAAAATTCAATTGAATCCGCCGATAGTATGAAAGGCCGCGGATATGGCTTGCCTGGACGCACGGCCTTTACTATTTTTCGTTTTAGTTGTCGTGATGGATATGCCTTGGTTTACATAATGACTTGTGTTGTTGCCATTATTGCAGGAATTTTGATGGAAGTGTATCATTTTCGATTTTTTCCTACAATTAGGGGACAATGGTACGGGTTTTGGACTATTACGGTGTTTATTGTATATTTTGCCCTTGGTATATTCCCAATCATTTTGAACTTGAGAGAGGATTTCATTTGGAAGCGTATAGAATCGAAAATTTGACTTTTTCATATCCGAATCGTAAAAAACCTGCATTGCAAAATATCAACTTATCAATTACCCAAGGTGCTTTTGTAACTATTTGTGGTTCTTCAGGTTGTGGTAAAACAACACTTCTGCGACAACTAAAGCCATCTACAGCTCCGCATGGCGTAAAATCAGGCTTAATTTCCTTTATGAATACACCTTTAGAGGACTTGTCTGCCCGCGATTCAACCGCAAAGATTGGTTTCGTAATGCAGTCACCGGACAACCAAATAGTAACAGATAAGGTATGGCATGAACTTGCTTTTGGATTAGAAAGCCTAGGGGTGAAAACTACGGAAATTCGCCTTCGTGTGGCAGAAATGGCAAGTTTTTTTGGTATACAGGAGTGGTTCCACAAGCCAGTAACAGAATTGTCGGGAGGGCAAAAGCAACTATTGGCACTTGCTTCAATTATGACTATGCAGCCCTTAGTTTTGATATTAGATGAACCCACCAGCCAGCTTGACCCTATTGCGGCAGGGGAGTTTTTGACGGCTGTAAGTAAAATAAATCGTGAACTTGGCGTAACGGTAATCCTTACAGAACATAGATTAGAGGAAGTCTTTCCGCTTTCAACTCATGTTGTGATAATGGAACATGGTCGTATTATGGCAGAAAACACACCACATAAAATAGGACTAACACTCCAAAATGGAATTGAAAAAAATCATGGAATGTTTTTGGCAATGCCTACACCTATGCGAGTATGGACAGCCTGTAAAGGGAGTGGTGATTGCCCAATTACGGTTCGAGAAGGTGCAAAGTGGCTTGCTAGCCAGATGATTAGTGGCAAATTGAATATTGGCCAGGAGGTTGAAGGCCAGGCAGAGAATAGTCAATCAGTTAGCGATATTAATCAAGATATACCAATAAACGAGAACTCATCTACTACTGCAATAAGCCTTGATGATATATGGTTTAGATACGAAAAAAATCTTCCCGACGTTATAAAGTCCCTAACATTCAAAGGGCATTACGGTAAAATCACGGCTATTCTTGGCGGAAATGGAACGGGAAAAACTACAATGCTTTCGCTTATTTCTGGGCTGAATGCGCCATATCGCGGCAAAATTTATACAAATGCAACTGTTTATGGATTGCCCCAAAATCCGCAAGCACTTTTTGTTGGAAAAACAGTACGTGAAGATTTGCTTGAAATTCTATCAGATAAAGGGATTTCAGAGGAAGAAAAAAATAAAAAGCTAACTGCTATTGTAAAGTTATGCCGTCTTGAAGGGCTACTTGATAATCATCCATACGATTTATCAGGGGGCGAACAACAACGAGCCGCATTGGCAAAAGTACTTTTGCTACAGCCCCAAATCTTGCTTTTGGACGAGCCTACCAAAGGGCTTGATGCAGAGTATAAGAGTATATTAGCCGCTATACTACGTAAAATGACGGCTGAAGGCGCGGCCATTATAATGGTTAGTCATGATATAGAATTTTGTGCCGAATACGCCGACCATTGTGCCTTGTTTTTCGACGGTAGTATAGTCACCGAAAATACACCACGGGAATTTTTCACAGGTAATAACTTTTACACTACCAGTGCAAACCGTATGTCGCGCCATATACTACCAGTGGCGGTAACAGCAAATGATATAATACAGGCATTAGGTGGAGAATTGCCGCCCGCACCGGAGATTTTTAGAGTTGATTCTGAATTAAATTCTGAATCGGACACTGATGAGGTATGCAGCAAAGTTGAAATCACCCAAAATAAAATACCTCAACCAATAGAGCCACAAAAACACAAACTATCTAAACGTACTATTTTTGCGGCAGTTATAATTCTTCTAACTATTCCATTGACTATTTATTTGGGTATTTACCTTTTTGATGACCGTCAGTTTAATTTCATTTCCATGTTAATTATTTTGCAAACAATGATTCCATTTGCTTTGGTATTTGAGAGTAGAAAACCCCAAGCGCGTGAATTGGTGATTATTGCGGTGTTGTGCGCAATAGCAGTAGCGGGACGAACGGCGTTTTTTATGTTACCACAATTTAAGCCTGTTATTGCAATGGTGATTATAGCAGGCATTGCGTTTGGTGGTGAATCGGGTTTTTTGGTTGGAGCAATGACCGGATTTGTTAGTAATATGTTTTTTGGACAAGGGCCATGGACTCCTTGGCAAATGTTTGCTTTTGGGATTATTGGATTTTTGGCAGGTGTGTTGTTTCAGAAAGGGCAATTGGGTCGTAAAACCGTTACAATAGCGATATTTGGCGGAATTGCAACATTTATTATTTATGGCGGCATTATGAACCCTGCTACAGTACTAATGTGGCAACCGAACCCAACCATAGGAATGTTTTTGACTGCCTATTTGTATGGATTTCCCTCTGATATTCTCCACTCAGTAGGAACCGTGTTTTTTCTTGCAGTAATTTCACGCCCTATGCTTGAAAAACTTGATAGAATCAAAATTAAATATGGATTGGTGGCTGATGATTAATTTCTTGCAATTTTGAAATTATGGCATTAAAGAGTTTGAGGAGATTTTTACACCTTATTTTATATTGGAGAGTTTTTTAACCTAGATGAAGATTAGGGCATTTTTTGCTATTTTCAACATCTAAATCGTTATTTTCAACAGGTCATCGTCCGACCATAAAAATATCTGATACAATACAATCAGCGTAACTGCGAATGGGGAAGCATTCAAGTCAAAGGGCAGGCTTGAATGCTTGCAGAACGCAATAAATCATTTTGAAAATAATTATCTATTTTCAAAAGAAGGGATGAATGATTTGGTGAAAAATAATACAAAACGGCGCACAAAGGCTGTTATGTTGGCGATTGTATTTGCTGTATCACAATTTGTTGCAACACAATAAGATATGTGTTATATCAAAAGTAACTACATATGCGCACAAAATTTATTGTAGACAAGCAACAAACATATCTATAAACATGAGGTGCAGTTAGTGAATGGAAAAGTAGCTTGTCTTTTCGTTTTTTTGGTTACATTGCTTTTGGGAGCTTGTAACAGCCAATCTATCTACATTTTTTGCAGAACAAGTACAACATGAATTAGAAATCATTGACCGCCATATTTATACCCACAACAATGGGGGGACACATCTGTCTTATGAAACAGAAAGAAGATAGAGTCCATGTGCAGAGCAAGGACGGTTATTATCAGATAAACCCGCCACAATTTAACGGGATGTGGCGGGTTTTTGAATGAAACCCTATAAGACAAAATGGAAATACCTTTACAAAGCTAATGTAGTTAGTTACAATCGGAGTGTTATTAGCTTGCAAAAATATAAGCGTTTGGAGGACTCGTAATGATAAAATTTTTTGACTCACATTCACATTATACAGATAGGAGATTTAACAGAGACAGGCACGAGCTTTTTGTAGATATGCAAAAAGAAGGCGTTGCATATGTTGTTGATTGTTTCGGAATGAAAGAAATGAAACTTGGCTTGTCGCTTGCAAAAAAATATGATTTTTACTATATGTGTATCAATGATTTTGACCATTATGGTAAAGAAGATTTAGACCTTGATATTGAATCTAATATATCTCTTATTGAGAAATTGGTTGATGAAACCGTAGTAAAGCTAAAAAAGCTCTGTGCAGAAAACAAAAAAATCGTTGGCTACGGCGAATGTTGGATGGATTTTCGCAGAACTGAAAAAACACCCGCCGAAGTGCGGAAGGCATCTTTCTGGTTGAGTAAAGACCTTGAAGTTGCACGAAAAGTCGGTTTGCGGCCAGTTATCCACTCTGGCAATGCCGACCAAGAGTCTTTTGATGTTATCAAGAATACTGATATGCCTGATTATGGATTTGGAAAAGGCATGATGCACTGTTATCTTGGGCCGCCACAAATGGCTTTAGATTATATAGATATGGGTTATCTTATAAGTGTGACAGGCTTGGTAACACACCGTTCCGCTCGCGGTAAGAATCTAGTGGAAGTGGTAAAACTGGTGCCACTAACACACATGATTATTGAAACAGACTGCCCATATCTCACGCCAGAGCCATTTCGTGATAAACGAAATGATTCAAGCCTGTTAAGGCTTACTGTAGAAGCGATTGCCAAAATCAAAAATGTTTCAAAGGAAGAAGTGGCGGAAATAACGACTGCTAATGCAAAAGCATTTTATGGCATAAACTAGGGAGGATACTCATTAATGAAAAAGATATTGGTTATGATTCCGCTGGTGTTTGTACTATTTGCACTGGCGGCTTGTAATGACAACGGTGATACGCAAGAACCAACCCAAACTCAAAATAATCTAGCTACTATTGGTGGTCAACCGCCGGAATCATCCCGCGATTGGACAATTGAAGAGCTTGGTGCAACAATTATTGCGGCAAGTGAGTTTTGGGATGATTGGTGGAGTTTGCGTGGAGTATTTGCATGGGAACATATTGATGATACCTGGTGGTATTATTGGGTTGAACAACCAGAACATCCTCGCTCAAGAGGCTTTAGCATACTTTTACCATCATCGGGGTTTGAGAGTCTTAATGACATTGGCGTTTATCTGCAACAATTTTACACGCAGTCGTGGATAGATAGAGAACTATTTGGCGAAGGCAGATTCTATGTGGAAATTGATGGCGTTTTTCACCATGTTTTTGGTAGCCCTTGGGCTTTCGAGGAATATGACGGAGTTCTTTACATTGCAACCGCCCGATATGGTTCTATGCGCCCAGACTGGACAACAGCTACCCACAACATAATTCAGCATGACGGCAATCGCATGGTTGCAGTTGAAACAATAGTAACCGCGTATGACCACCGTGGAAGCGGTGACGAAATGCCGACGGCAACATTCCACTTTACTTTCATAGACGGCAGAATCGAAAGCGGAATAGGAACATGGATTTGGCCGGGGCCATCACTAACTGATTTTGGACGGATAATAGAGGGTGAAGGACGTTTCTGGGATGACTGGAGAAATTTCATTTGGCCTTTCGAGGCGAGCAACATAGTATGGGAAGAGCAAATTCTGCATAATGGGCATGACTATGTAAGGTTACTACCATTGTCCGGGTTTGAAAATATGGAACAGATTCGTAACAGATTATTATGGAATTATACCGAAAACTGGATAGAGGAGTTGTTGACAAGTGAAACTCCACCCTTTATTGAGCATAATGGAGAGCTTTTCATCAGCATGGAAAGACCCCGAATTGCACCTCCTGTTTGGGACACAGCCACTCATGTTCTTATTGAGCAAGATGACCAACACGCAACCGTAGAAACTACAATAGGTTTAATGTATATGGGTGAAGTAGCCAGAGAAGCAACATTTCGTTTTACTTTTGTAGGCTGGCAAATTGATACCAGTGAAGGGTTTCCATGTTTTACAGAGTAAGTAAAATTGTTAGGAAACCTTGAAAATAAAAGGAATTACAAACAATGCCCAGCTAGTTTTCTAGCTGGGCATTGTTTCAAAAACAAGATTATCATTTCATAGAAATGCGCGATATTGGTAAATCAATTCAAAGGCATGGCTATGTACTAGCCCCTTCTGACATACCCCTTCCTGTAACGGATACCAAAATAGTTAGTATAAAAATCTTCACATCCGTTACAAATCCCATTTTTTCTACATATTCTCCATCAAATCGCGCTTTTACCTTAATAGGTAATTCGTCGCGCCCATTAATCTGCGCCCAGCCTGTTAGACCAGGGCGTATTGTATTGGAGCCGTTCGTATCTCGTTCGGCTATCAAATCATCTTGATTCCAAAGGGCGGGGCGGGGGCCTACCACTGCCATATCCCCTTTTATGATATTAAACAATTGCGGCAATTCATCCAAAGATGTTCGGCGCAAAAACGCCCCCATCCGCGTGATATAGCGGTTGGGGTCTTGTAACATATGCGTTGGCATATCTTTGGGCGTATCTGTGCGCATGGTACGGAATTTATATATCATAAAATAGCTTTTGTTAATTCCCACTCGCTTTTGTAAAAAAAATATTGGGCCTTTAGAGTCCAGTTTAATCAGCAGTGCCAACAAAAGAATCAATGGTGAAAGCACTATCAAGCCCATTAGTGATAAAACAAAATCCCCCAACCGCTTAAAGGGTGAGTAAATGGATTTTTTCATATTTCCAGAATCCCCTTCACCTTTGCAAGTAGACCTGCATCAGGCGGCTCTACATCCGCCAATTCGTATGCAAGGCCTAATGCCTTCCATTTGTATTCCCCCATTTTATGAAAGGGGAGTACTTCGACTTTTTTGATATTATCGAAGCCTTTTAGGAAATCTGCCATTTTTTGAATATCCTCCAAATTATCAGTCAGCCCAGGAACCAACACGAACCGCACTATTGTAGGAGTGCCCAGACGCTGGCTAAGTTTTAGCACTTCCAGCGTCCGGTCTATTTTCACTCCTGTTAGCTCCTTGTAAGTAACAGGGTTGAATGATTTTATGTCTAAAATCAACAAATCTGTATAGGCCAAAGCGCGTGCGGCATTATCATGGGAAGCATATCCTGAGGTATCCAACGCCGTATGAATCCCCGCTTCCATGCAGGCTTTTAACAATTCCACAAGAAAATTGATTTGAACAAATGGGTCTCCGCCTGTTATTGTCACACCGCCATTGGAAAATTTCAGATATGATTTGTATTTTTGAATATCAGCGACAATTTCCTTGACCGTATATATGCGGCCATCAAGAAGTTTCCAGGTATCCGGGTTATGGCAATATTTGCAACGCAAAGCACAGCCCGCAAAAAAAATCACATATCGGATACCGGGGCCATCTACCATTCCCCCGGTTTCTATGGAATGCACATAGCCTTGTTGTTCGTTCATTTACATCCTCTCATGGAAAGTTCTATGGATTACATCCAATTGTTGGTCACGGGTTAACTTAACAAAATTTACTGCATATCCCGAAACTCGTATGGTTAATTGCGGATACTTTTCGGGATAATTCATGGCATCCAGCAACGTTTCCTTATCGAAAACATTGATATTGATATGATGCCCACTGTCGCTAAAATAACCATCCATCATAGCGGCAAGATTTTTTCTGGATTCTTCAGGCGATTTTCCTAATGCTTTTGGCACAATAGAGAAAGTATAGGAAATGCCATCTTGTGCATAAGCATAGGGAAGTTTTGAAACTGAGGCCATAGAAGCCAAAGCACCTTTTTTATCACGTCCGTGCATGGGATTTGCACCTGGAGCAAATGGTTCGCCAGTTTTACGTCCATCAGGAGTAGAACCAGTCTTTTTACCATACACAACATTTGAGGTAATGGTTAATACAGACAAGGTTGGCTCTGCATCGCGATATGCCTTTTGCTTGCGCAATTTTGACATAAAGGTTCGGACTACATCATAAGCAATTTTATCCACTTGGTCATCGTTATTGCCAAAAGCCGGGTATTCGCCTTCTACTTGATAATCTACTACCAAGCCTTCTTCATTGCGCACAGTCTTAACTTTAGCAAACTTGATAGCAGACAATGAATCTGCAACTACAGAAAGTCCCGCTATACCACAAGCATGTGTACGCAAAATATCCAAGTCATGTAATGCCATTTGCAAGCTTTCATAATTATATTTATCGTGCATGTAATGTATGACATTTAGAGTGTTGATGTATAATTGTGCCAGCCAGTCCATAACCTGTTCAAAACGGCGGTATACTTCATCAAAATCCAAATATTCGGCTGTAATAGGGGCGAATTCAGGTGCGATTTGCTCACCGCTTTCTTCATCCCGTCCGCCATTAATAGCGTAGGTAAGAGCCTTGGCCAGATTGGCACGCGCTCCAAAAAACTGCATTTGCTTGCCTGTACGCATTGCCGAAACACAGCAAGCTATTGAATAATCGTCACCCCAATATGGTCGCATAAGGTCGTCGTTTTCATATTGAATAGAGCTGGTGTCAATGGAGACTTGCGCACAATACTGCTTAAAATTCTCAGGAAGATTAATACTCCAAAGTACAGTTAAGTTAGGTTCTGGAGCAGGGCCTAGATTGTAAAGCGTATGAAGCATACGGTAAGAATTTTTTGTAACTTGCGTTTCGCCGTTTTCGCTTTGGCCTCCAATTGCCTCTGTTACCCAAGTGGGGTCGCCTGAGAAAAGTTGGTTGTATTCTGGCGTGCGTAGAAAACGAATCATACGCAACTTCATAGCAAAATGATCCATTAATTCCTGTGCTTCCGATTCTGTAAGGACGCCATTTTTCAAATCACGCTCAACATAAATATCTAGGAAGGAAGATACACGCCCCAACGACATGGCCGCGCCATCCTGCTGTTTAGTACAGGCCAAATATGCAAGATAAGTCCACTGAATGGCTTCTTTTGCATTTACCGCTGGTTTTGATACATCAAAACCATAGGATTTTGCCATTTCAGTAAGCTGTTTTAGTGCGCGTATTTGCTCCATTAATTCTTCGCGCAGAAGGATATTGTCAACTTCCATAGCAGGCAAGTCAGTGCGGTCAAGCTGGCTTGTTTTGTCTGCAATAAGAATGCCACTTCCATAAAGTGCTAAACGGCGGTAATCCCCGATTATTCTCCCGCGGCCATAAGCATCTGGTAATCCAGTAATAATACCGGAACGGCGCGCCTTACGCATATCAGGTGTATAACCATCAAACACTCCATCATTATGTGTTTTGCGATGGTGTGTATAGATTTCTTCCGTTGCCGGGTCTAATGAATATCCATATGACTCCAGTGCAGTTTTAACAACACGTATACCACCATTGGGCATTATTCCACGTTTTAATGGCTTATCGGTCTGAAATCCTACAATTTGCTCCAACTCTTTGTTAATATAGCCCGGTTCATGCGAAAGTATGGTAGAAGGCTTTTTTGTCTCTGCATCTAAAATGCCTTTTTCGCCTTCTTCTTTAGTCAATTGGCAAACTTCATCCCATAGTTGTTTTGTGCGGTCAGTGGCTCCAGCCAAAAAAGAACTATCGCCCTTATAAGGAGTTAAATTCCGCTGGATAAAATCACGTACATTTACTTCATCAGCCCAAATACCAGTGTTAAAACCTTCCCAAGCTACTTTAGGTTGATTGTCAGAAAATACATTATACATATCCACTATAATTCCTTTCTATATTTGATTTACACTTATTGTTTATTTTTTCGCCTTTTTTGCCTTTTTTGCCATATTCCACTTTTAATGTAAAGTAGGCGTGCAAGTTTCCTATGAAGTATACCATGGATACAGTATCACACCAAGTTATATTTGATATGCAGAAATCACAGGCTACACAGGTACGAGATAAGGCGTTACAATCTCACCTAAAATACCGGAAACATGGTAAAATAAAACTTGGCATTGAACTTGTCCGCTGGACTATGTTATACTATCTTGGGATGTTGTACCTAAAAATGTGTGATAGCCTCAGCCCATTTATAGAGTGAAATGGAGGTACATTATGATAATAAAACCTAGAGCAATTTATAGCGACTATTTCTACACATCATACAATATGTGGCCTGGAAATCGTAAATTTATTTATAATTCTGAAGGCATGATTTTTGAAATCATGGATGATTTTGCGTTGCGTCCCTGCGGAAAGCTAGATGGCTTTGTCGATTACAAAGTTACTTTTCACCCACAAAAAGAAATTGTGGCTTATGCCACAAAAGAGGGTATGGTTGTTGTTTCAGATTTTAATGGCAATTGTTTTTGGAAATATAAATCTATTGGAACACCCATACTTAAACACGATTCACCAATTTATTCAATCTGTTTTTCAAAAGATGGAAGCGAAGTTTGGATAGTTGATCGGCTTGGTTTTGGAGATATATTTATTTCTGCGGTTGATGCAGAAACTGGTATTGAAAATTCAGCAAATACATTTGAAGACCCCTTTTCTGGACTTTCTTACGGTTTTACTTTGAGTCATAGTCCTACTTCTGTTTTAATAGAGTTCTGGGCAGGAGATTATGGCGTGGAGGTTTGGGAGCTTAACAATACTAGTTCTAAAATGAGCCACAGTGTGTTGTTTACAGGAGAATATAGGATTGGACAACAGTGCCACGGCCTGTTAACTTTCCACCCTAACGAAAACCGCTTTATGGCACAAGAACAAAACGAAAATCTTTTTTACTGCTATTCATGGCCAGATAAATCACTTATTGCCAAACAACGGGAACTTACAGAAGAAGAGGAAGAAAAAGAAGACTCTTGTTCAAGTATCTACTTTGCATACCTAAAAAACGGTATGGCAATCATTAAAAGTGAATTGGGGAGGCTACATCTATTTGACCCTGAAAAAATGGAAAGGATAGAGGAAATAATAATTGAAGGCTTTGAGCCAATGCCAATTAATGAAATTTATCGAGGCTTAAAAGAAGAAGAACTTTGTTTGCCTACTAAGTCTTTTGAACGCTTAGGCAACCTTATGGTTGTGACAACAGATTCCAATTACTCCAAAGTAAAGGGGATTATAATTTTTTTGGAAGATGATGTGATTGTGCAAACCCGCTGACTACCGATTCCTTATTTTTTGACTTCCTTTACGTTTCGTTATTAATCCTGAATGTTTTTGTGTGCGGGTATATATTCAAATAAAGGAGGGTTTTTCGTATGAGAAATTTGAAAATTGGACACAAACTAGCATTGGGTTTTGCAATCCTCATGCTTTCAACGCTACTCATAGCCGGTATTGGGATATGGGCTATAATGGAGCTAGACCGTGCATACGTTGCAACAGTAAATCGCGCCGTAACTGGAGAGTACGTAGCCGATGTTATGGATGACATTGCCGACGGTGTTAGAGACGTGATTATGACAATTATCTTGTTTTTAGTGATAGGTGCTATTGTTGACATTGTGCTAATGTACTTCCTCGCTCGAAGTATTAGCAAACCTGTACAAAATGTATCGGATATTTTGAAGCAAGTTGCTCAAGGACATGTAGATATCGCTTTTGACCAAAAAACATTTACCAGAAATGAGGTAGGTGAATTAAACCGTTCTACTTATGAATTGGTGCAGGTCATTGGTGGCATGGTGAAAGACCTTAACGAAGCATATAACGAGTACATTATAATTGGAAATATGCGGTACTCAATTGACGAAAGAAAATATCATAACTCTTTTAATGAAGTGATAACATCTGTAAACAAACTGCTTAATTCTGTTACTACAGATGTAGCCGAGCTTGGTAACGTAATGGATAAATTGAGTGGTGGCGATTTCAGTGCAGATTTAGACCCCACTATATGGGTGGGTGATTGGGTAATACTTCCTAAATCGGCGCGTAGTCTTGCCACTAGTTTGGAATCTATCAACAGTGAAATTAACTTAATGATTGAAGCAGTGGTTAAAGGTGATTTGAGTTTTCAAATTGATGAAAGCAACTACGAAGGTGATTGGTCTAAGCTAATGAAAGGCTTAAACCGGATTGTTATGGCTGTTAATGCCCCGATTACTGAAATTAAGGGAGTAATGGGCGAAGTAGCAAAAGGCAAAATAAATAATATAAAAGTAAAAGGCAATTATAATGGCGATTTCCAAACAATGAGTCAAGCAGTAAACCAAATGCTAGAAAATCTTCATTCCTATTTGGGTGAAGTAATAGAAATACTTCGTGCTATGTCGGAGGGTGATTTAACCAATACTATTAAACGTGAATTTGTCGGAGACCTTGACGATTTGAAACAACCTATCAATAAAATGGTAAGCACTTTGCACAAAACCATGTCGGAAATTTCCATGGCCGCTGACCAAGTATTATCAGGAGCAAGCCAAATTGCTCATAGCGCGAATGATTTATCAAGTGGCGCGCAGGAACAAGCCAGTTCTGTGCAAGAACTCAACGCCACCATAGATATAATCAATCAGCAAACTCTACTAAATGCAGATAACGCCTCGACCGCCAATGAATTATCCAATAACTCCACTACCAACGCTCAAGAAGGTAATGAAGCTATGACACATATGGTAGAAGCTATGACTCAAATCAAAGTATCATCCAACGACATTTCCAAAATTGTAAAGACGATTCAGGACATAGCGTTCCAGACAAATCTGCTCGCGCTCAATGCTTCTGTAGAAGCGGCCAGGGCAGGTGAACACGGAAAAGGCTTTAGTGTTGTTGCAGATGAAGTACGTAGTCTTGCGGCACGTAGCCAGACAGCTGTTGCCGAAACAACCACCTTAATACAAGATACTGTTAATCGTGTGGAATCCGGCTCAAATATTGCGACAAAAACAGCTGAATCCTTAAATGTAATAGTCACAAGTGCTAATGAAGTTTTGAATATTATTAGCAAAATTTCCATAGCTTCAAAAGAACAAGCAGAAGCAATTGCAAATGTTAGTGATGGACTTTCACAAATATCAAAAGTGACGCAAAGTAATTCCGCAATTTCAGAGGAAACTGCGGCGGCTTCAGAGGAATTAAATTCTCAAGCAGAAATGTTACAGCATTTAGTGGCGTTTTTCAAATTGTAGAGTTAGAGCTAGTCCAATATCACCTTACCAGATAGCATCCTAAGAAAAAGCGAGAGTCGGCAATTTCCGTTGCTCTCGCTTTTTCTTGGGTTTAATGGTTATGGGAACATGTCTTAATCTCGAATATTTCAATATCACAATCTATAAAATCATCAATGGTATAGGCGTATTTTGATATTTTATCCAAATAAGTAGGGATGATTAAATTTTCTTTTTCGTATACATAAAAATTATCAATCTTTTTTTTAGCCATTCTACATGTTTTTATTTTTTTCTCTTTCAAATCAATCAAATACAAAGCTACGTCCGAAGCTATAACTCCATATTTATTTCCAAAAGGTTTCAAAATACCTTGACATGCAAAGCTATCTTTTCTCTCATTTGTTATCTCAAAGTAAAAAGATTCACCATTGGTCTTCTTAAAAAAATATATAATAGATTTGTAATCTATATCTGTATCAAAGGTGAGGCCAAATTCTTTATCTTCATTCGCTGTAACTTTTCCATCAATTTCAGAAAACGTGACATTTGGAAATAAAATGGTTCCAGATACTAATAATTTTTTATTAGTCCAATATGCAAAAATATCAAGTTTTTTGAAATGATGTAATAGGGTGGTATCACTAAACCTATTAGATTCAGGAGAATTAGTACCCGTGATATAAGTGACATCCATTGTTGCCAAATTTACACATAATCTAGTATTTTTTTCTAAATATAATATTGATGAATATTCAAAAATTTTATCGTTAATACTATACCATGAACCAGGCAAATAGAACCATCTCTCATTAGTTTCTGGATTAGAACAATAACAGCCTTCCAGGTTTAGTCTATCCAAATCAATGAGTTCATTCATTTCAAGATTAGTAATATTTAATGTAAATATTTTGCCTCTGCTACCAAAAATTATTATATTTTCTTCATCTTGATGCAAAAACACAGAGATGAATTCATCTCCAAGAGAAGATTTCACTTCATTGTAGGTTTTACCCTTCAATTCCAACACATAATAACCCATTTTCCCATTTTTCCTAGTGTTATGCTCGTAGTAACTCGCAAAAAAAATCGCATTGTATTTGTAACACATTGTAAAACTAATAGAACAACGGATATTTATTTTCCATGTTTCATTTGTTGACATATCAACAATCATAAAATGTGTGTCATTGGCTTGAATACAAATGTTTAGCTTATCAAAAAAATAATATTTACAAGCTTTCCTCGAAAACACCTTATTTAGCGTGGCCAATTCTATCATTCTAATCCATTTTTCCATGGTTTTTTCCCTCCATGGACTCATTTTACCATTTTTATTGTGTTGAATACAGCTTCTAAGTGTTATCTTAATTAACATTGCGGTGCTGGCGGTAGTGTTTGCTTGGGTGTACGGCAAGTGTGGATTGAGGGCATAGTGCATACCGAATTAGAAAGTCTTTTTACTCCAGAGCTTCAGCGGAGTTAAGGGCTGCGCAAAAACTTTGGTATTGAGCAAATTTTTTTTATGTTATACTCATGAGTAGGTATAAATTTGTAAAATTATAAATTTATTTATATGAGGAGGGGAAATATGACTTGTCTAAGAAACAAGTTAATCACATTTGCTATATCGTGCATTGTTCTTACGGTTGTCGCAACGACGATTTTTACCACGAATATAAACGAAAGCGTCAGAGCCGCGAACACTTTAGAAGCTCATCACCCTTTGGTTGAAATATGGAGTACACAGGGTCTTGGTCTGTATACAGAATTTAACCAGGATGGTACTGGCATAACTATAGATGGCCAAGGAGCAATGAGATTTACATGGAGAACTGTTAGTTGTAGTATGGAGTTACTCTTTGTTACAGGTATATACAATACGCCCGGTGTGATTAACGTAATGATATTTGAGTATGTTTTCGATGGGCAAGATGTTTTAAGATTACGCCAAATTTACCCACATGAGAATTCAGATTGGGTCGAATACAGGAGCATAGAGCAACTACCAGATATACCTTTACTTAATAACGGGCTTCCTGCAACAATCAGTATATCTTGGTGGGGAGGTCAGGCTCGTCATTATGCTATGTTAGAGGCTTTGGATATTTTTATGGCTAGATATCCAAATATCACTATTGAGGCTCAAAGCAGTGTTTTTTCGGGCTATTTGGATATGTTGGCTCCACGGATAGCGGCTAGAGCAGAACCGGACATTATGATGGTTCATTATGCTTGGTTACATTTGTTTGATGGAGGCAGAAATGTGTTTTTAGACCTCAACACTGTAAGCCATATATTAGACCTTCGCGAGTGGCCTCTTGAAGTACTTAGGTTTACCACCACTGTCGATGGACAATTGGCTGGAATACCACATGGCATAACAGGTCGTGTTGTTATCTATAATTCCTATTTGTTAGAAAAACACGGCTTATATTCTTTCCCTTCTACATTTGATGAGTGGATTGATTATGGTCGTATGGTGTCGGTAGGCAACACAGCCATTGATGCGGGTAACAATACTTACGCTTTTTTTCCACTTGGCTCCGAATCGCTGGATATTATGCTTTTGACTATGCTTTACAACGAAACTGGCCGAAATCTTCAGGCGGATGGTCTAATCCTCCACACTGTGGATGAAGTGGAAGCAATGTTTAATATTATTGGTGAAATGATTGAAGTAGGTGCTATCCCCACTTGGGAACAACAAGAAAGTCCAAATGATTTTTCCAATCCTGTTTGGAGGCAGGGACGTTCTGGTGCCTCCTATGAATGGATAGGTAATATATTTTGGGCTGGTGGCGATTTTATGAGTGACCCCCTTGAAAGTCGTCGAATATTTGATGGGTTGGGTGTTGCCTTGCTTCCGGCTGTTACGCCAGGTGGAAGCCAAGCGGTCATGCAACGACCTTCTTTAGTCTATGCTATATCCAACAACTCCAATTACCCTGAAGTGGCGGCTTATCTGCTTAATTTCCTGTATACTGATGAAGAGGCTTTGAAAGCTATTGGTGATGTTTTGGGTGTGCCTTCAGCCAGAACTGCTGTTGCTTTTGCCGAACAAGAAGGGTTTGTTTGGGGCTTACAACGAGAAGGAATGGATTTGATGGCGGCTAATATGGGCGAAATGTGCTATCTATTTGAAAGTCTTCATCTACGTATACCACGTCTTAATGCTATTGAAGGCTTTAGAATTGGCGTTTTCAGTGCTAGAGAAGCCGCAGAACGTTGGGTAAATGACCAGCAGACGGAACTTACTTATGTGAGGTGATTTCGGTAATATATGCCTAAGGGAGCGTAAGAAAATAAAGTTACAATCTTGCTTGTCTTTTTGCCCGATAACTGCGTCGGCAAAAAGCCTTACGCACCTATGGGTGCGCGCGGTTTTTGCCTCCTTGTTCTCGGCCAAAAATCCTGCGCAATATTGCAACTTTATTTCCTTACGTTCCCTTAGACAGGCTCTAAAGCAATACGAATTTGGATATTTGAAGGGAAGGAAAGTTTATAAATAAGATGCTACAGTACCATATGTGGAAACTGGCTTTTCGTTTAATGTTACTTGTTGTGGCGTTTGTTTTGTATTTTGTAAACATAGAAATGCTTGATTTTACCACAATATTGCAACAAGGTTTTGAAGGTATATATTTATGGGTTGTATGGTGTACTCTAGTTGTTGGTATGTTGTACCGTATTTTTCCTAATAAGAAAATTGCTCTTGGTGCCAGAAAACATTTTTCTTGTACTTACAAGGGTACACCTGTTATTCAAATTGATGTAAAAGACAAGGCAAGAATACTTAAATTCCTAAATAAAGGAGCGTTTCTTAGTGCTTTTACTTGGCTTACAGTAAGTGTAGTAATATTTTTTGTACTTTTCCAATTTGATAAATTGACCCCAGCAACAATTTTAATTTTGGCACTATTATATTCTGTGACGGACCTTGTTTTTATTTTGTTTTTCTGTCCTTTTCAGGTGATATTTATGCGAAACCACTGCTGTGCCGTATGTCGCATTTATAATTGGGACTATTTTATGATGTGCGCACCATTGATTCTTTTCCCCAGTTTTTATGCTATAAGCCTTTTTCTGCTTTCGATAGTTGTGATAATAATTTGGGAAGTCGCTTTGTATAAGAATCCTCATTTTTTTACAAAAGAAACTAATGAAAGTCTGCGTTGTGAATTATGTGATGATAAATTATGCAAATATGTATTATTGCATAATAAAAAGCCAGTGGATAAAGTTTAGCCACTGGCTTTTTATTCATAGGCATATTATAAAAGCACAAAGAAATTCCACGTCCATAAAACAAACACAAACATCACCAGTGAAATGATGCTTGAGAAATATAACACTTTTCGTTTTATAGCAACTTTATCCTTTGCTAAAAATACAAGTGAAGTTACAATTAACACAAATGATAGAATTATCAAGATATAGTTCATCCAAATATGTGGCGCAAACATATAAAAGTGAAGTCCACTTGTCATCCCTGCAATTAAGCGAACATCTGCAATAATCAAATTGAGTCCAAATAGTAACCCACAAAATAAAAGTGCATTGCTCAAATGATGGAAGATTGTAACCTTTTCTCTTTTTCGCAAAAATTTTATCAAAATGACTATTAACGCAACAAGAAAGAAAACCGCACTCCCATAAGTCATGATTTGCCCAAGAACAAGAGCTGTCATACCTTGCCCAAAAGTCATTATTGTTGCATCAACAACCCCACTCTTTGAGATTCCTATAGGTTGACCATTTTCCATGATAAAATAAATTTCATATGCGTTACGGGCAAGGTATCGTGCAATGGTAGAGTTTGCATCTACAGCTCTAAAAAGATACGGTGCTACCTGTCGATACGTGATTATTAAATCTTCACCAGATAATCCCGGTATTGGGGGCAGACTCCTTGTTAGTGTTATAGTATTTTCATCAATGGCTTCTATTATCATATTTGTTCCTGCGATAGCATTAGCGGCTTCAATCAGATTTCCTGCATTTCGGCGAAGCAAAACAAATGTCCCCTCGACACTTCTTGCATCTGGCAAATTATCAATAAAAGGAACGTCACCCATTGTATTGCCAATCACCAAATCCAGTATCTTTTCAATAAGGGTCACTCCGCCTTGGGCATTTGTGAGGATTGCAATGCCGAATCTTTCAGATGGAACAATTACAAATTCAGTATTAAATCCTGGGTGTCCACCGCTATGTCCTAATGCTGGCAAAACGGCATCATATGATATAAAACCATGATGTGTACTCCGTAAAGGGGCAGAATAACTTGGACTAAGCATTAAATCTAAAGTGGCGCGACTTTCAAATAGTGGAGAGGCTTCATTTTGTGGCGGCATAAGGGCAATAGAAAATTTAGCCAAACTCTCTACTGTTCCCAAAATTGAACCAGCGGGATACATACTTGAATATATCCACATTGTTTCATCAAAGCTACCATCACCAGTAGGTACATAACCACTTGCTACATTTTGCCAAAACACGTCATTGTTAAACCAATGTGGCTGGCTTAATGTGTTTGTAATTCCCAAAGGTTCAAAGATATTTGTGCGTTCAAAGTCAGCATACTCTATGCCTGTGACATGACCAACGACATAAGCCGCCAATGCACTTCCCCAGTTGGAATATGCTGTAGCGGTGCCAGGTTGATATATCTGCATAGGTTGTGACATAAGTAAGCCATCATGCAATGAAACTTCATCTGGATTAGCTTCAACACTCCATCCCTCATTAAAGTTATTGTCAGCAAATCCTGCCGAATGATTCAGCAAATCGCGCATGGTAAAATTGTATCTAAAATTGAACTGGTCAGCCAAATCCACAGGAAGGTAGTTATAAATATCACTATCTAAATCCAACAACCCTTGTTCAACCAACTGCATTACTGATACATACACAAACAGCTTACTAACTGAAGCAAACGAAAAAGCCGTGGTTGTGGGGTCAACAAGCATTTGTCGTGAAATATCGGCATAACCATAACCCTGCATAAAAATAATCTCGCCATTGTGAACAATAGCAACTGCAAGTCCGGGTGTAAATTCGTGCATATATGTTGAAACAAGCTCATCAATACGGCTTCCGATTTCTGATATTGGTATGCCTGTTGGGGTGGTAGCTTCCGCTGCATACAACCTCATTGGCGTTGCAAGCAGAAGGATAATTGCCAACATAAACAGTAATATCCTTGTTAATTGAAATTTCCTCATTATGCCACTCTCCTAAAAATTGTTTTTTCAATTTGAGTTTCCACTTTTTTTGATTTTTGAAGTCTTGAACTCTTTGAATTTACTGGGCTGGAAGGCATTTTGGACACAAAAATGCCCCTCTACTATTAGGAAAAAATAGGGGGCAATACGGAAAACCTTGAACGTGTTCCCACTAACGAAAACACAACCTAGTACAGTTCTGTCCCATAGGAATTTACATAAGTGCGGTACAGTTCCAGTATTCGTGTAGTAATTGACCCGGCTTCTCCTGTGCCAATTGTACGGTAGTCGGCTTCTTTCACAGGGATACATTCCGCGCCAGTGCCTGTTAGGAAACATTCATCGGCGTTGTAGACATTGAATAGGGTGAATTCCTTTTCATGTACTGTAAATCCTTCTTCCCGTGCAAGGGCTATAACGGTACGGCGGGTGATTCCATCCAATGCTCCGCAGTATATAGGTGGGGTACTGATTTCCCCATCCTTTACCACAAATAGATTATCTGCGGTGCATTCGGCCACTATGCCATTATGAGCCAGCATAATGGCCTCTTGCGCTCCAGCATGGTTGGCCTCTATTTTCGCCAAAATATTATTTAGATAATTAAGAGATTTTATTTGTGGGTCTACAATCGTAGGGTTATTTCGTCGTTGTTGTGCTGTGATTACTTTTATGCCTGTTTTGTACATTTCTTCCGGGTATAAAGAAATTGTAGCGGCAATGCAGAATATAAATGGCCTAGGGCATTTATCGGGGGAAAGTCCCAAATCACCTTCACCGCGAGTAGCAACTAAGCGTATATATCCATCCTTAATCTGATTTTTGCGGCAAGTTTCGCAGACTATTTCTTTGAGTTCTTCAAAGCTTAGTGGCAAATCTAACATAATTGCCTTAGCGCAATCTTGAATACGGCGAATATGTTCATCCAATTTGAAAATGCGGCCATTATATGCACGAATACCTTCAAACACCCCATCGCCGTATAGTAAACCATGGTCAAATACGGATACCTTGGCTTCTGAACGTGGCACGTATTTGCCATCAAGATAAATTATCATATCATCTGACTCTTTTGATTCAGATTTTTTTGATTCATTTGGCTTTTTTATTTTTTGAGGCATTCTGCCACCAGCTTCCCCATTTCCTTAGTGCCAACCAAACGCATACCTTTAGACATAATGTCTCCAGTGCGCGCGCCTGTTTCTAGTGCGGCGGTAACGGCGTTTTCAATGGCGGTTGCTTCTTCTTCATGCCCAAATGTATATTTTAGCATCATAGCAGCAGAAAGAATTGTAGCTATTGGGTTGGCTTTGTCTTGCCCAGCAATATCCGGCGCGGAACCATGGATGGGTTCATACATGCCGAAATTATCCTTGTTAAGACTGGCTGAGGGAAGCATTCCTATCGAACCCGTAATTTGGCTTGCTTCATCGGACAAAATATCCCCAAACATATTGGTTGTCACCATAACATCAAAATGGCCAGGGTCACGAATTATCTGCATTGTAGCATTGTCTATATACAAATGTTCAAGTTCTATGTCGGGATAATCTTTTGCCACTTCAAGCACCACTTCCCGCCATAAACGAGAAGACTCAAGTACATTTGCTTTATCTACATTTGTAACACGCTTGCGACGTTTGCGAGCTATGTCAAAAGCAGTTACTGCAATACGGCGTACTTCCTCCGTTGCATAAAGTTCTGTGTCCCACGCGGCTGGGCCTAGTTCGGTATCTTTGCGGCCACGGTCACCAAAATACATTCCCCCGGTCAATTCACGCACAACCATAATATCAATCCCACCTGCGGCAATATCCGGGCGAAGGGGACAGGCTTCTTTTAGTGCTTTATGAAGTACCGCCGGACGAAGGTTTGCATAAAGCCCTAATTCGCCCCGTAGTCCTAATAGTGCGCGTTCTGGCCGAAGATGCCCTGGAAGTGTATCCCATTGCCATCCGCCCACCGCGCCCAAAAGCACCGCGTCGCTAGCCTTGCAGATTTCTACCGTTTCTGCCGGAAGGGGCGCGCCTGTTTTATCTATGGCCACACCTCCCGCTAAAACTTCCGTAAAGGTAAAACTATGGCCGTATAACTCGCTGATTTTTTGCAATATGTTAATGGTTTCGTCAATAACCTCCGGCCCAATGCCATCACCGGGGATGGTTGCTATTTTGTAACTTGGCATTAATTCATCCTCCTCGGGTGAATCTTCAAATGTATCGTCTTCTAAAGCTTTATTTTTATTCCAGCACCCTTTATTGTTCCGTTCGCACTGGTTTTTTTAGGAATACTACCATCTACTGTAAAATTTCTTCCAGTTAGAGGGGAATACCATATCTCATGGTCGCCCTTGCCATATCGCACAAAATAACAACCATTTTCGGATAGGATTTTCTTAACTTTTCGTGTATAGTCTGCCATTATGCTGATACGCTTAGTTTTTCTCTACGCTCTGCTTCAAAAATTAACTCGACCTCTCCAGAGTAGTTGCAATTGAGTTCAAGCATTTCAGGTACGGCTATACGAACTCGCTCTATAAGAGCATCAAAAGAATCCGATGACAAAGTTATTCCTAAATCTAAATCTGTATTTGTATGCCAATAACCCTCGTCCCAAATCATTTTGATTGTGTATATTCTCATTTTGCATCATTCCCTCTAAAACCTATCACGCCACGCCAAGTTTCTTCCGTGTGCGTTCAATCAGTCCGCCTGCATCCATAATCTCCTGCATAAATGGAGGAAAAGGCTCAGATTGATAGGTTTCGTTTTTGGTGCGGTTGATAATTTGCCCAGTTGAAAAATTCACATCAACCTCATCACCCGCTTCAATCTTTGCGGCGGCTTCCGCGCATTCCAAAATTGGCAAACCTATATTTATTGCATTTCTAAAAAATATTCGTGCAAAAGTCTCTGCAATTACGCAGGTTATACCCGAAGCCTTAATGGCAATCGGTGCGTGTTCGCGGGAAGAACCACAACCAAAGTTTTTGCCAGCAACTATCATATCGCCCGCTTTGACCTTTTTAACGAATTCTGCATCTATATCTTCCATGCAATGTGCGGCAAGGCTTGCCGCATCTGAGGCATTCAAATATCGCGCTGGGATAATTACATCTGTATCCACATTATCGCCATATTTGAAAACATAGCTCTTTTGCATCTCACTTGACAAAGTCAGCACCCCCTTTGAAATTATTCAAATGTTTTGGGGTTGGTATACCCCGGTTTTATAAGAATATTGTCCTTGTCCTTGATACATTCGTTGTATACCGCTTCCCATTCGCCAAAGGAATACTCCTCTACCGAAACGGAAATATATTTTTCAGGCTTACCCATTGTCTTATTAACAATGGCACTAATTTGCTCAGCGGCTTCTTGAAGTTGCGCTTGGGAAGCCCCGCTAATCGCTTTGATAACTATATGTGGCATTTTCGCGCCCTCCGGTTTACTATTTTTATCCTATTTTCGTCTTATATCTTATCAGGGTCGGTAATATAGCCTGTTAATGCTGAGGCGGCGGCCACGGCGGGGCTTGACAAATATACTTCCGATTCAGGATGCCCCATGCGACCTACAAAATTGCGGTTGGTAGTGGCAAGTGCGCGTTCGCCCTTTGCAAGTACGCCCATATGCCCACCCAAACATGGGCCACATGTTGGCGTACTAACCACTGCTCCAGCCAAAAGGAAATCTTCCATTAAGCCTTCTTTTATGGCTTGCAAAATAATTGTTTGCGTACCTGGGAAAACAATAACCCGCAATCCTTTTGCAACCTTTTTGCCTTTGCGCCCAGCCAAAATTCCAGCGGCAATACGTAAGTCTTCAATTCGCCCATTGGTACAGGAACCTATTACCACTTGGTCAAGCTTGATTTCTCCAACTTCATCAATTGTACGCGTGTTGTCAGGCAAATGCGGAAACGAAACGGTAGGGCGTAAAGTAGAAAGGTCAATGGTGTAGGAAGCTTCATATTCCGCATCTGGGTCAGCGGCGTATTCAACACCCTTACGGGTAGAATGCTCTGCTACATAAACACGAGTTTTATCATCTACAGGGAAAATGCCATTTTTTCCGCCCGCTTCAATGGCCATATTTGCAATGGTAAAACGGTCATCCATAGATAAATACTGCAAACCATCTCCAGCGAATTCCATAGATTTATATAAAGCACCATCCACGCCAATCATACCAATAATATGCAAAATAATATCCTTGCCCGAAACCCAAGGGGCAGGTTTATTAACCAAAACAAACTGCAACGCAGAAGGCACCTTAAACCAAGTCTGCCCTGTTGCCATAGCACAGGCCATATCCGTACTGCCTACTCCAGTAGAAAACGCGCCTAATGCGCCATAAGTACAAGTATGGCTGTCAGCCCCAATAATGGCATCACCAGGCACTGCCAAGCCCTTTTCGGGGATAAGGCAATGCTCAATGCCCATTTCTCCTATTTCAAAATAATTGTCCAAATCGTGCTTTGCCGCGAATTCCCGGCAAAGCTTGCAATGTTCAGCCGATTGAATATCTTTGTTGGGCGTAAAATGGTCAGGCACAATAGCAATCTTTGACTTATCAAAAACCTTATCCACGCCAATTTTCGCAAACTCTTTAATAGCAACGGGCGAAGTAACATCATTACCCAGCACCAAATCCAGTTTGGCTTCAATCAACTGTCCAGCCGATACTTCTGGCAGCCCTGCATGGGCCGCCAGAATTTTTTGGGTCATGGTCATTAATGTGCCTCCTTACCTACCCACATGCCGATTAAAAACCATTTAATTGATATTATTACCAAAAATAAAGCGACAGCCGCCGCCGCATGAGGGCAATACTTTGCAGGCAAAGCATATGATTTTTCCTTGGTGGCCAATTTTGGGTGCCTTCTAGCATACTTTTTCATAATAAAAATCTCCTTCGCTCTATGTTTTTTAGATAAACGCCTTAACCTTACTCTCAATCTCGCGTATTAGCTTATGCTCAATGCTGTCTACCAAGGCCAACCAACTGGCCTCAATAATATCAGTGGAAACGCCTACTGTAGTCCAGCTTTCTTTCCCATCGCTGGACTCAATCAGAACTCGTACTTTGGATGCTGTGGCAGAATTCCCCTCTAGCACCCTAACCTTATAATCGGTAAGTTGTACATCATTTAGTTCTGGATAAAACTTTTCTAATGCCTTACGTAATGCCGCGTCCAAAGCGTTAACAGGGCCATTTCCCTCAGCGGCGGTAATTTCTGTCTGGCCATTTACAGTTACTTTAATAACGGCAGAAGCTCCTAAACCTTCATCATGAGGCTGTTCACCAATAATTTTGAAGTTGACTAGTTCAAACAACGGCTGATATTTGCCCAATTGCTTACGAATATACAGGGCAAAGGAACTTTCTGCCGCCTCAAATTGATAGCCATAATGCTCCAGTTCCTTTAGTTTCTCAATAATCTGCTCTGCTTCTGGCGAATCTTTTGTAATGGCCGGGTTAACCTTTTGTATTTTACTTAACAAGGTACTGCGTCCGGCAACCTCGCTCATTAAATAGCGACGTTCATTGCCTACCAAATGCGGGTTAATATGCTCAAAACTTTCTGAAACTTTTGTTACGGCATCAATGTGCATACCGCCCTTATGGGCAAAGGCTGTTTGTCCAACATAAGCGGCGCGTTCGTTAAGAGAAATATTTGCTATTTCTGAAATATAACGTGCAGTTTGTGTAAGCTCCTGCAAGGCTTCCGGGAAGATACAATCATGCCCTAGCTTAATTTGCAGATTTGGGATAATCGCAGACAAATTTGCATTGCCGCAACGTTCGCCAAATCCTGTAAAAGTACCTTGTACATGTATCACGCCTGTTTCTTGCACCGCCATTACAGAATTAGCAACGGCCATTTCACAATCATTATGAGCATGAATGCCCAATGGAAGGCTATGCCCTGCCTCTATACAATCTTTATAAAACTTATAGAGTCCGCTATCCGCATTTGTAATATATTCTTTTGTTTTGTTAATGATTTCAACTAAGTCTGGGGGATAACATCCACCATTAGTATCACACAGAACCAACGCTTCCGCGCCGCCCTCCGTTGCTGCCTTTAAGCATTCCAATGCGTATGAAGGGTTATTTTTATACCCATCAAAGTAATGTTCTGCATCAAAGAATACTTCCTTGCCTTTGCTTTTTAGAAAGGCAATGGTATCCCTAATCATTGCCAAATTTTCTTCCAGTTCTGCATTAAGGATTTCTTTTACATGAAAATCCCAGCTTTTGCCGAATATGCAGACTGTTTCTGTATCAGCTTCCAGCAGAGCATTAAGATTTTTATCATCCTGCGGTAAAATCCCTTTGCGGCGTGTACTACCAAATGCAACCAGCTTTGCATGACTTAACTTTTCTGTTCCATTTTTACCAAAATGGTTGAAAAACGCCAGATCCTTGGGGTTTGAGCCGGGATTGCCCGCCTCAATATAATCCACGCCCAATTTATCTAATGCACGAGCAACTTTTATTTTATCCTCAACAGAAAATGAAATACCCTCCGCTTGCGCACCATCTCGCAAGGTAGAATCAAAGATGGTTATTTTCATACTTCTTTAAGCCAAGTCATCATTTTGCGCAAGGATTTCCCTACCTCTTCAATTTGATGTTCAGATTCCAAACGACGACGCGCATTAAAATAAGCACGGTTGGATTGATTCTCCAAAATCCAATTTTTTGCAAAAGTGCCATCTTGGATTTCCAATAATACTTTTTTCATTTCGGCACGGGTTTGGTCGGTGATAATGCGCTTGCCTACGCTATAATCGCCAAATTCAGCGGTATCACTAATGGAATAGCGCATATAATTCAATCCACCTTGATTTACCAAGTCAACAATCAGTTTTAGCTCGTGCATACACTCAAAATACGCGCTTTCAGGTTGATAACCTGCTTCTACAAGAGTTTCAAAGCCCGCTTTCATTAATTCAGATACGCCGCCGCATAATACAACTTGTTCGCCAAATAAATCCGTTTCAGTTTCCTCTTTGAATGTTGTTTCAAGTACTCCAGCTCTTGCGCCGCCAATACCAGCCGCGTAAGCTAATGCTATATCCAAGGTATCACCGCTTGGGTCTTGGTGAATTGCCACCAAACAAGGAACCCCACGGCCTTCTTCATATTGTGTGCGAACAGTATGCCCAGGGCCTTTAGGTGCAATCATAAAAACATTTACCTCAGATGATGGTGCGATTTGCCCATAGTGAATATTAAACCCATGAGCAAATGTCAAATATTTGCCTGGCGTAAGATTAGGCTCAATGCTTTCTTGATAAATTGCCCTCATTTTCTCATCGTTAACCAACATCATAATAATTTGGGACATTTTGGCGGCCTCGGCGGCTGTGGCCACTTGTAACCCTGCCTTTTCAGCCAGGCTCCATGATTTGCTTCCTTCATATAGCCCAACCACCACATCAGCACCAGATTCATGCAGATTAAGTGCATGGGCATGACCTTGGCTTCCATAGCCAATAATCGCTACCTTTTTGCCTTTTAGATGCGCTAAAGTACAATCATCCTGATAATACATTTTTGCCTTATTTGTCATACTTGCCATTTTTGCGGCCTCCTTATTATCCCTTTACATAGCCTGAGTATTCACATAAGTGGTATCCCAACCACGTGCAATACCTGTCAATCCGGTACGCACGATTTCCATAATACCGTAGGGTTTCATTAGCTCAATAAAAGCCTCAAGTTTGTCACGGTCGCCGGTCATTTCTACTGTAATTGTTCCTAGCGTTACATCAACTATATTTGCGCGGAAAATACTTGCAATATTAAAAATATCCGAACGAACTGCGGCACCTGCCTCGACCTTTATAAAACATAACTCTCGGTAGACAGCCTTGTCTGAGGCTAGTTCTATTACATCAACCACGTCTACCAGCTTTGCAACCTGTTTCTGAATTTGCTCAATGACTCTTTCATCTCCCATTAGGGAAACTGTAATACGGGAATAACGTGGGTCTTCAGTTGTGCCTACACTAAGGCTGTCAATGTTATAACCCCGTCGGCTAAACAAACCAGAAATGCGGCTTAACACCCCCGCATTGTTGGCCGCAAGTATTGACAATACATGTCGCGTAATTATACAAACCGCTCCCTTCACAAGAATTTGCAGAGAATTTTGTAAAAGAACAAAAAAAAACGAAAATAATACATAAAACAAAAACCCCGTCCCACAACGCTAAAACGCGCTGTAGGGACGGGGACTAAATCCAACGTGGTACCACCCTAATTCAATCCCGTTACCCACAGGGGGAACGAAAAACTCTGCCGATTCTGACAAATCGCTGCCGATAACGGGGCTTCCGTTTATCCCTTAATCCAAAAAGTTCAAAATTGTTTAGGGGAAACTGCTCATGAGGGATTGGCATACATTCAACTACCACTTTACACCCATATAGAATTTTATGATGTTTTACAAACTGATTGCAACTTTTTGCAAAACAAACTCCCATATATCCAGTGGCTCTCTAAAAGAATCCTGTATCCCCGTCTCAATCAACGCATTTACCTTTTGCGGCTGAGTGTAGCATAGGAACAGTTCATTGTCAAGAAGTGGGTGAAGGAAACTGTGGAACCGTTCCACAAAAATATGTTGCAATGAGGTTTCAGAAGAGGTCTATTATTTCTTCTCAAAAAACCTGCGCCGTCCTAGAGCTTTTGAGATAACTGCAAGCATTTCGTCATTTGGCTCAATTATGATTTTTGTTGGCTTGCCCAAATAGTTTGTAAAAAAGGCATAAGAACGGTCTGATACCACTCCAGTGCTATAATCTTTTGTTACTTGCGCCGTGCTAAATGTGTGTTGGTGGCTAGTGTCATTCACATGCGCCATTAATTCAAAATTTTTGACTTCACCGGAAAACATGCGTTTACGCGAAGAACGGTTGTAAATTACATCAATATCCAGTTCGCCATTAGTAAAACTGTATTCAAATTCCTTGTTTAATCGGCCAATAACCATATATGCCGCAAAACCTGCAATCGCACCTATTATAACCCCAAAACTCGCAAGAAAAATCATAGCAATAAAAAAGACTATTGTTGCGGCCATTATTAGCAGAAATTTTATTACTTGGTCTTTGGCAGTGGATTTGCGCTTAACAAGTTGTTCTTTGAAAATATCAGTCATTTATTTTTCTACTCCTTTCTAAATATGCTACTAGCCTATGTCAGCCTCTTATAAGCCCGGGGTATGATGAAGCAATCGTGCATAATACAGCACCCCTACCAGAGTTTTTGAGTCTGTGATCTTCCCTTCATCTATCATTTGTAGTATATCGGCAACGGAATGAGTTTCTATTGTAACAAATTCGTCTGCATCTAGGTTTAACTTTCCGGGCTTTAAGCCTTCAGCTAGAAAAATGTGTATTTCTTCAGAAAGGTAAGCCGATGCTGGATGAAGGCGCATTAGAAATTTTATTTTTTCTGCTCTCCAACCAGTTTCTTCTTCCAGTTCACGCAATGCACATGTTTCTGGGTTCTCGCCTGGGTCGAGCTTGCCCGCTGGTAATTCCAATGTAACTTCTTTCGCTCCTTCACGATATTGGCGTACCAATAGCAAATCTCCATCATCGGTTATGGCCAAAACAGCCGCCGCGCCATTATGTTTGACCATATCCCATTGTGCTTTTTTTCCATCTGGCAGTAGCACTGTGCGCTGTTCAACCTCGAAAATGCGCCCCTTGTATATGCTTTTGGTTTCCAAACACTCGAAATTTTTCATGATGTATCCCCTACTCTCATCAATTTAGTAAAATATATTAGTTCGTCCAATATATAGAATCAAACTGCTGTGGCACCTTTTATAGCTCCATTGTTTTGATGATAATCATCTGTGTTAGCATATTATGAAGGTAACGATGTCCTCTGGAAGGGTTTGAATGTTTCTTACATCGCTTGGTTTTGGAATATCAGCCTTCTCTTGTTCAATGTCATAAAGAACTGAACATAGAAAATCTTCGGCCATTTTCATTCCATCTACCATATCATCACCCTGTGTTGCCCCTCTCCCAATATCGGGGAAAAATATACAAAATCCCCCATCATCCTCTGGGCGAAAAATTGCTGGATATACGTACTTCATAGAAAACCTCCGCTCGCATAGTGATGTGTAAAATATTTAGCACAAAATCGGATACTTTCACATCTAGCCCCTCGCTTCCCGCATTCAATATATCCTACTTAAAATGCACATGTAAAGAGGTTTCTCAAAATATATTACAACTCATAAACATTATCGTTAGAAAATTGCCATGTTTGTTCCATTCTTTCAATATAGACTGAAGCATACGACGATGGTTCAATTCCCCAATCTGTAAAATTAAGTATCGCATCTACGAACGCTTTTATAGAATCAGCATCTTTCTTTTCATTGACAGCTTTAGCTAAATCTATTATGTTGTCAGGTTTGTGAGCCAATCGATTAGCATATTCAATCAGCCGCAAATGACATGGAAAGAATACTTCGTTATGCACATACAACATCCGCAAGCCTGCATAAACTATTTCAAAGCAACATTTATCCAGCATGTATTGGTCATTGTTCCTAATCCCGCTCTGATAAAAATATCCACTAGCATAACGAAGTATACTGTGAAACAGTAGAATACGTTCAAGTTTTTCATTTTGTGGATAAGTTTGTATTTGCTCTATTATTTTTTCTATATCTGAATCCGATGAAAAAATCACTTTTGATTTTACAAAAGAATTACGGGTAGGGTCGCTGCCCAGTTTCGCAGCAGCTTCAAGATAGTTTTTATCGAAATATTTAATGTCAAAATATCCTTCTGGGTAAGTACACTTACCAGAGATATATTCCACTAACTGCCCTTCTGCTTTCCTTTTTGCATATGCCTGGTCGGTTATTATCACCATTCCATCCAAATCTGAATCTGGACGAGCCTCACCTTTTGCTATGGATCCTCCTAGTATAAGGGCTAGTACATCATCGTTTCCCTGGAAATGCTCCCTCATTATTTGTAACGATTCAGCATGATGTTTTAACATAGATTTCCTCCGCTTTCTGCACTCTGATTTTACTTATGCTCCTAAGAGGCCGTCTAACTCTGTGTCTAACAGCATAAAATCATAGAATCACAAGTTTTTCACCAACAAACAAACCACTTCCACATGCGGTGTGCGTGGGAACATATCATGACAACGAAGTGCCTCAATCTGATAACCATTTTCAATAAGTACGACTAAATCTCGCGTTAAGGACGTGGGTTTGCAAGATACATATATTATTTTGCGTGCGCCCAGTTCAATAATATTTTTTAATGCTTTGGGATGAATGCCGTTTCGTGGTGGGTCTAGTATAATAATGTCTGGTTCCTTAAATGAATCCATTACTTTTAACACGTCTCCAGCAATAAAACTAACGTTTTCGATTTCATTTATACGAGCGTTTTCTTTTGCGGCTTCTATTGCTTCTGGTACTAGTTCTATGCCTATGACTTCTTTGGCGCAAGTGGAAAGTATTTGAGCTATTGTTCCTGTACCGCAATACAAATCATAAATTGTGCCTACATCCATACCTACCCATTCTCTAACGGTTTGATACAGCAATTCTGCTCCGGCAGAATATGTCTGGAAGAAGGAAAAAGTTGAAATAGAAAATGTTAGACCGCAGATTTTTTCGTAGAAGTAATCTCGTCCCCATAAGATACGACATTCTTTTGGTACTACAGCATCTGCTACAGAATCACTTATAGTATGCAGTATTCCGGTTATTCTGCCAGACAATTTATCTGCCAAAGTCAAAAGCCCCTGTGCCCATTCCGATAATTCTACTCTAATCTCATCAGTTGTTACCAAATTGATTAATAGTTCTCCTGAAAATTCGCCTCGCCTTAATATTAAATACCTTAAACTTCCAGTATGTCGCATACGATGATAGAAAGTTTCATTTGTGTCACGGAAAAAATCCAACGTATACAAAGCTAGTTCCCGAAAATCCGCTGGAATCAATGTGCATTCTGCTGGGACAACAACTTCATAATATTGGTCGCGCTTGCGAATCCCTAAAGTAAGCCGCCCGTTCTTACCTTCGTCCCCAAAAGAAAATTCCATCTTATTTCTGTAACCTGAATCGCATGGAGCTGGAACAATCAAAAAATTGGTCATATCAGGCAAACAAGATGGTTTTATCAATTCTAGTGAGTTCAGTGAATCTAGCAACTGTTTTACCATATCCCTTTTCAAAATCAATTCATATTCATATGGAATGTTCTGAAATGAACATCCTCCACATATTCCAAAGTCCGGGCAAGAAGAAATAATTTCTTCTTTGGCTGGCTCCACTACACGTAGAATTTTCCCAACCCATCTTTTCTTTTTGCGCGACATTTCAACTTCTACTAATTGCCCTGGCAATCCGTTCTTGACTTCTACTTCCTTATCATCAAAAAAAGCGATACCCTTATTTGGATACCGTAGGCAGGTGATTTTTAGTGTTTGAACAATCTTCTTTCGCATAGTCAAGCCCCGTTCATTTGTAGGAATTTAGTGGGAACATATTTTGCTTACAAATTTATTGTATGTTGTTTAATCACAAATGTAAAGCACTGTACTAAGGAAGGATTCTGTGGTTTAATACTATGGAAAATTGCATAGGCACGAATAAAAGTGGATAGTTTTAGAAAGGAAATGTTTATGACCAATAATATTAATGTGCAAGAATTAGTAAAAGAGGCAATTGTTGCCCGCGAAAGAGCCTATACCCCATATTCTAATTTTGATGTAGGTGCCGCGCTTCTAACAGTGGATGGAAAAATTTATCATGGTTGCAATATTGAAAATGCCGCATATTCACCTACCAATTGTGCAGAACGAACAGCTTTTTTTTCAGCGGTATATGCTGGAGAAAGAAAATTTTCAGCTATTGCAGTAGCGGGCTGGTATTCAGAAGAATCAAAAAATAAAGAAAATGAAATGGCTTTCCCCTGTGGAGTATGTCGTCAAGTAATGATGGAGTTTTGCAACCCTGAAACCTTTCAAATAATTGTTACGGATTCTAAAGGTAATCTCTCCATAAATACGCTATCACAACTTCTTCCACATGGTTTTGGACCTGACAATTTATACTAAATCATATCCGTGAGCATTTGGGTATATTTGGTTCAATAATAGCTGGGATAAAAAATTGCATAATGGGAAAATATACTCTTACTCTAATATTGTGTAAATTCCTTGACTTAGATGGGGTGAATACTTATACTGAAGGAAGTAGGGGAATGTGTCATTGTAACCCTTCCAATAAATGGAGCATGTTATGACTATGACTTGTTTATATGCTCCAATTGAATGGAGAATCCAATGGAGAAACGAATGTTTACTTTTGTGCCGCTTCTTATTCTGGCTCTATCATTGGCGGGGTGTACCATATGGCCAGCGGAGATACCGCGTGATTCACATCCTATCCGTATTGCTTATTTGCCCATCACCCATTCATTGGTACCGATGATGATGGCGGATGATTATTTTGAACAAGAACCATTTCATATTGAACTTGTGCGTTTTAGTACTTGGCCTGATGTGGTAGAAGCACTAAGAACTGGACGGGTGGATGGTGCAAGCATTTTGTTTGAAGTGGCTTTGCTTGCACAGCAACATGGTGGATTTACATTGTTTCGCTTGTCTCATCGTAACGGCAATGTAGTAGTGGTGGGTAACGATATTGTTGATTATCATGACTTGATTGGGCGCACTGTTGCCATTCCTCATCAGCGTTCGCCTCAAAACACGCTTTTGCAAATAATACTGGAGCGGGAAGGTATTTCGCCTACAGATATACATATAATTGACCTTAGCCCTCCTGAAATGCCTTTTACTATGGCTAGTGGGGCTATAGCCGCATTTATTGTGGCAGAGCCTTTTGGGGCTGTGGCCGAAGATGTAGGAATAGGACGCATAATGGAAACATCCGATGATATACTACCAGGTGCGATTTGTTGCGTTATGATTTTTAGAGATGAATTTTTGGAAGATTTTCCAGAAGCTCAAGAGTGGCTAAAAGCGCGCTTTGATACTGCTACCGGACGAGCGCAGACTGATGATGATGCCGCACTAACAACATTGAGACGGCATTCTACTACTAGGGATTCTGCATTGGCACGTTCGTTGCATAACACTACCTTTGATGATTTGCTACTAACGTATGACGAATACAAACGAATTACAGAACTTATTGTGTGGCATGGTGTTTTGGAATATATTCCTTCCTTTGATGCCTTTGTCGCTCAAGATTACTGAGAGGGACTCCCATGGCGTGGCTTAAACGTATACTTACTTTTTCCACTAGTGTGTTAATGTTGCTGGTTTTTTGGCAGCTTGTCGTTTACATAGGACAACATCCTCCACATTTGATGCCTTCTCCTTGGGATGTGGCTTTGGCTTTGCGGGAGTTGTTTACTGATGGGCGGCTTTTTATCCATGTTTGGGTAAGCTTGCAGCGTTTCTTTGTGGGTTATGTTGCGGCTTGCGCATTGGCCGCATTTTTGGGTGTTATTTTTGGATGGTTTCAGCCAGCATGGCGTTTGGCTGAACCAGTTGTACTATTGTTAAAACCTATTTCGCCTATTGCTTGGTTGCCTTTTATTATGCTAGGATTTGGGATTGGTGATGCCCCAGCTATATTTACTATTGCATTGGCCGGATTTTTCCCTATGTTACTAGCAACAGTCAACGCAATTAATAATGTTAATGCTTCATATATGCGAGTGGCTGATAATTTTGGGCTGACCCGTTTTCAGACATTGTATACAATTGTATTACCTGCCTCGTTCCCTCATTTGGTGCAGGGTTTGCATAGTGCCTTGACTGCCGCATGGATATTTTTAGTAGCAGGAGAACTGATGGGAACCTTTACTGGATTGGGTTTTTTGATTAATGATGCGCGCCAAAACTTGCGCCCCGACCTTATTATGGCTGGTATTGTATTAATTGGTATTGTGGGTTACATTCTTGACCGATTATTGATTTATTTGGAAAATCTCGTTAAACGGAAGTGGGGAGTTGGATGATACGGGTAGAAGAAGTGTCCATGCTTTTCCACCAAAGGGATAACAAGCCCCATATGGTACTAGAGGACGTTAACTTTACCGTCAACAAATTTGAGTTTGTTTGTATCGTGGGGCCGAGTGGTTGTGGCAAAACCGTGTTATTAAGCCTTTTGGGGGGGTTTGTTAAGCCCACAACCGGTCGAGTACTGATTAATGATATTGAAGTGACGGCACCCACCCCCAATTATGTAACCATTTTTCAAGATTATAAATTGCTGCCTTGGCGCACAGTGCGCAAAAATATTGAACTAGGGCTGGAAGTTAGAAAATTGTCACGTAAGGAAATAGACAAGATTGTAGATGCCCAAATAGAATTGGTTGGTTTGTCTGGTTTTGAAGATTACCACCCGTCTGAGATTTCTGGCGGGATGAAACAAAGGGTATCTATTGCTCGTGCCTTGGCAGTAGAGCCAGAAATATTATTTATGGATGAACCCTTTGGGGCATTGGACTCCATTACCAAAGAAGCTATTCAATTGCAAATGAAATATGTACTAAAAGAAGGCAAAACAATAGTTTTTGTTACCCATGATGTGGATGAGGCTGTATTTTTGGCCGACCGTATTTTTGTTATGCAGCCTACACCAGGGCGCATACATTCAATTGTGGAAGTAAATTTGCCAAAGGCGGCACCAAAATACACGCGCAACTTTAATATTTTGCGTGACCAGGTACTGACCGAAATGGCTGTTGTTTCAAATAAATCTATCACAGAGAGGAAAAGGTAAGTTATGGCGACTACTTTGAAAGTGGGCTATTTGCCTGTAATTGACCATTTGATTTTGGGGATTAGCAAGTACAAAATTGATAACGGTCTGGAAGAAGGTACTCCAAATATCGAAACTGTGCAAAAATTCGGTTGGAATGAAGTTGGCCAGTCTTTAATGGCAGGAGAAATTGATATTGCTTTTATGCTGGCACCTTATGCCATGGATTTGTACCATGCAAAAAAGAACATCAAAATGCTGTTGCTTAGCCATAGGGAAGGAAGCATAATTGTCACCAACAAAAAGGCTAACATCAACAACCTGCAAGATTTCAAGGGTAAAACAGTACTTATCCCTTACCAAGCTTCTATGCATCATGTAATGTTCCATAAGCTTTTGGCTTCTGAAGGTATAAGTGTGGGTATTGGCAATGATGTTATGACCGAGGTTGTTGCACCAGGCCAAATTCCAATGATGATTGAATACGACCAAGAAGGTCAAATCGCTGGCTATATTGTGGCTGAACCTTTTGGTACAGTAGTAGTAAATGCTGGCCATGGAGAAATCTTAAAACTTTCCAAAGAAATTCAGCCTTCGCATCCTTGTTGTGCTATAGTGGCGCGGGATGAAATCGTAGAAAAGCATCCTGAAGAACTGGAAGCTTTGATTAAATCTTTTGTTAAGTCTGGCTTTTCCGTTAAAAATGCACGGGAAGAGTCCATTAAAATCGCTATCCCATTCTTAGGCCAACCAGAAGAAGTTGTACGTACTGTTTTGGAAGACCCAAGGGAGCGCGTATCAACTGACCGTTTAATGCCAATATTGGAAGAATTAGAAGAAGCGCAAAATTATTTAATTGACACTGTATCAACCCCTGCGATTTCTGGCAAGATTGATATGGAGAAATTTTTGGATTTGCGCTTTGCCAAGGCGGCAGGTGCAAAGTAGTGATGGGATTAAACGTCCTTGATGTCATTTTTGCTATTAATTACAAGCAAGTACCCTGCAAGCCGTTGGCATGTGAGGGTGCTTGCTTTTTTCGTTTCTATTTGGTATAATGTGACCCAATTGAATATTTTTAGGGTGTATTCTCACTATAGTGGGGACATATCCTAGTTTGCAGGGGGACTCTTGTGAGTTGAGAAGGTAAAACCTGACCCTTTGAACCTGTTGGTTAACACCAGCGTAGGAAGCAAATTTGCTAAAGCTTATTGTTAGATGCGCTTCCTATTTTGGAAAGCGTTTTTTTGTTGTTTTTTATGTTTTTTCAGAAGAGGTTTAATATGTATGTTATGTTGTATGTATTTTGGGCATTTTAGAGAGGATGGATTTTTATGAGTGATATGTTTACTATGCCAGAAATATCAAGAACCAAAATGATGACCATTGCTGCATTATGTGTGGCTATGGCATTCGTGCTAAACCAGATTTCTTTGTATCGTATGCCAATGGGCGGGTCAATTACACCATTCAGCATGTTGTTTATAGTACTCGCCGGATTTTGGTTAGGGCCTGTATGGGGCATTATGGCAGGTGTGGCTATGGGTCTGTTAAATACAGTGACAGGTGCCTATGTAGTACACCCATTGCAGTATATTTTGGATTATATACTAGGTTTTGGAGCATTGGGCTTATCAGGCTTTTTTAGGAAAATGAAATTTGGTGACTTGCATATTGGCCTGCATATTGGCTGTATAGTAGGAATTATGGGACGTTTCGTAATGGTGTTTTTGTCGGGATATTTTTTCTTTTATATGTGGGCGGGTGATAGGCATCCGGCGTTGTACTCATTCCTCTACAATATAACCTACATAGGGCCCGAATTGATTGCAACATTGATTGTAATAAGCATTCCTGTTGTATACAATGCTATTAAACGATTGCAACCGAATTAACCCTAAGGAACTGTCAAGAAATAAATTGGACAGTTCCTAATCACGTAGTAAAAATCAAAAAGAGGCATATTCCTTAACTGGAAATGTGCCTCTTTTTCGTGCGCAAGGTGCGGGCTATTTGAGTTATTGCAAAAACTATTGCAAAACTATTGTGAAACTGCAAACGAATCCCTATGGCAATGGAATTATGATTTCATACCATGGCGACCACCCAGTTTGCCGCGCTGATATAGACCATGTAGATACATACTCAACGCCATTCGTGGTAGTTTGTCCTGTCATTCTAGCCTCCGTCATGGATTGCCAATACTCCCGGTCAACTCCATATATGGTTATACTTTCTGCCATATCAGAATTCATATCGAAATACCAAGGTGTGAAGGAATGATGCTCCCTTACAACACTGGTACCGACTACCGGAGAAATGCGTATTAGCCTGTCCGATGTATCATTGAGGTCGGCATTGGTGGTATAAAATCTTCCTGTTACATTGGTCAAACGTCCGTGTTCTTCCATTGTGGAACCTGAAATGATATATACATATACTGTGACATTCTCGTCACTTGTAAATTGCAAATCGCGACTATTAATAGACCAGTGAAGCCATGTACCTTGATTTACTTGAGATCCTTGACTAATGAAATTGTCCACAAGTTGATGTATGTTGAACCCTATACCAAGGTTATTCATATTGCCTTCCGCAAAAATCTCTTGGTTAAGAATAACTCCTGGTTCAAGCTCTACACGGGCAACAAACTTAGCCCTACCTGGTGCAACGGTTGGAATTTCAAAAGAAAAATCTGAAGTGATATAGAACAGTTCCAAATCTCCGCTATAACTAAATTGTTCTGCAATATCAACCAACCTCTCAGTAGCTCTTTCAGAACCTACGATTGCAGGTATTGACGGAGAGGGGTCTGGCATAGCAATATCAATAATCATGTTAGGGTCAGCAACAATTGGTACAGAATTCAAGAAAAATCTACCAGACACATCAAATAAATCAGTTGCTTGCTCATTCATTTCAGCAGAGCTTCCTATATATAGAAAGCCAAATCCAGAATGCTCAAATGGCACGGTAATTCTTTCATCGCTGCTTTCTGCATAGGTATTCCATGTAGTGCCACGGATGCTATCTATATCAGGAGAATTAGTCATTCCTATAAAGAACCCACTTCCTTCTCCAACATCAATAGTTATGTCATAAAATTGTCTTGCAGGCAGATATGTTTGCCCCAGCAGAATTATTTCGCCTGGAGCAATATGTGGAATATCAAATTCAAAATTCCCCATAAGAGTTAGCACATTATTAGAGGAAGGTGGAGGCAGATTCCACAAACGAATAGTTAACGCGCGCTCCTCTGGCAAATTACGCATGGTTCCCGTTGTGGTTTCCGTGGTTGCCGTTTCGTTGGCTTCCGTTATGGTACTTTCATAGGCATCTACGGTATTGTCTACATCTGTATCAACACGTGCCTCTACCTGGCCTATCATAAGCCCAATGCCAACCCCGGCCGCAAACAAGATTGCAAAAATACTCGCGAGTTTTGATCTTTTCTTAAAGTTTAACACATTTTTCACCCTTCCTTTTATTCCACTTTCCCCAAAAGAAATTGGGGAACTACTGATAATATGTCTTTCAGTTGCCAATGCCACAAGGGATAACGAATATTTTTTCTTTGTTTCTTCAATTCCCATTTCCCTAAGTACACTTTCGTCGCAAGACATTTCCATATCCATGCCCATTAGCATAAAAGCTAGCCATACCAACGGGTTAAACCAATGTAGACACAAAATAAAGTAGGCCACAAATTTTATAATATGGTCATACCGTCGGACGTGTATTTGCTCATGCAAAATAACACATACCCGCTCTTGACTGGATAAACCTATTGGCAAGTAAATTTTCGGCACAAGAAATCCAAGAACAAAAGGAGATTTTATATTTCTGGCTTCATATATATTTGTCTGCAAATGAGAAGAATCACACATTTTACTTTTAAGAATGAAATACGATATCATACCAAAAAGAAACAGTATAAAAGCACCAACAAACCATACAAATGCACCAACTGTGAACCAGTTAGGGCTTGCAGTAACAATAGCCGCCGTGATTTCCTGGTTACTTATGCTGGTGATGTTATTTATGGCTGGTGTCACGGTAATGGTTGCGTTAGTAATATCGGTTAGATAGACAACGCTTGTCTCAGTTGCTATATTTTCACCAAAATGTGTTATATATCCAGTGGATGATGCCGCACTTTCATTAGAAGGCATATGCTGCGGAATCGTTTGGTTTATTGGATTTGCAATATCTATTGAAATTGCCGAATTCGTTGGGATTGTTGGAGTTGCCGAATTTATGGGGATAGATTGCGAACTAAAAGGAATAATAAAGCTCCATACACTTTCAATCGAAAATGGAAATAAAAGACGTACACCAGCTATAGCCCATAGACAATAAGAAATAACCTTTGGAGCTTTCCTTAAAAATAGCCTAACAACGCATATTGTAGCAATAACAAATGCCCCAATAAGACTCATGTTCAAAACCGCAAGAAACAATCTATCCACCATTTCAACCATTGCTGTCCCCCTCGTGTTCTTCTATCAGGCTTTTTAACTCTGCTGCCTGTTCTGAAGTAAGCTTTCTGCCGCCAAAAAACGATGCAATAAATTTTGGCAGGGAACCACCAAAAGTATCTTCCACATAACATTGACTTTGATATGCGACTAGCTCATCCTGAGTCAATAGAATTGTCACATTTGCATTTTCATTTTTGAATACACCTTTATCACAAAGCTTTTTTAGTACCGTATAGGTTGTTGATTTCTTCCACTCCATTTCTTCTTGTGCAATTTTAACCAGTTCAGGTGAAGTCAAAGGTGCTTCACGCCAAATCAAGTTTGCAAGCTTTTCTTCCGCTACAGTGAGGTTTATGCTTAGAGACATTACCTTCCCTCCATTCTAAATGTGTTAGACTAGTGGCAGTCTAACACATTTAGAATGAGACTGTCAACAGTTGTTTTTGTACAGGAAAGCATAGTTGAAAATATTGTCAATATAGTGTAATTCCATTGCATCTGTGAACACGGTAAAATCCTCACAGTCCATTATCATGCACAGTCTGTGGATTTTGTTTTTGCCTGTCTTTGGGTCTTTAGTCTTTTCAGTGGACGTTACAGCTCCATTTGTAAAAGCAATGGAAATTGTTGGAGGTTGGTCTGCGTAGCTTCCTCCAACTTCTAAATCTTCACCAAAGGCTCTAGCCCACGAACGTATCGTTTTAGTTTTCAGCTCTCCGAGAGAATACATGTGCATCTCCACCAATATAGCCCGTACCATCATCCAATTCAGCCCTTATGTCTAGTATGGACAATTTATCTTCGCCAGATTCTTTGTCCAGAAACGGATTTTTGATACTTAGGGATTTTATCACGCGATTGATTTTTTTATTGGCGAAAATAGCATTTAGTAGGGATATTAACAAACGTGGGTCGCCTTTTGTAAAAAGA
>Ga0123355_10000694_pt1 | contig 45782 bp, 44 predicted proteins | sample TergutEmb28metaG_3_FD_89872 | JGI IMG/M metagenome (GOLD analysis project Ga0123355, IMG submission 89872) | Embiratermes neotenicus P1 segment gut microbial communities from Petit-Saut dam, French Guiana - Emb289 P1 | ecosystem: Host-associated > Arthropoda: Insects > Digestive system > Gut ...
AGGTAAGGACCCTTGTAGACCACAAGGTTGATAGGCGGGAGATGTACGCACGGTAACGTGTTTAGTTGACCCGTACTAATAGTCCGAGGGCTTGTCCTAATGAAACTTGTTGCAGGTTAGTTTGATGTGAATTTTCTACAAAGGTTCACAAATAATCAAACGAACGCAACTGTAACAAGATGTTCTTGCAAGCCTAGCGCATACTATCCAAACAGGATAGATATTATGTAATGAATGATTGCGCTTTCCTTCTCTATATTTAGTCTTCAATGTGACACAGACGCGACTTGAAAACTCAAGTCGTATTGTGATATAATAGTAAATATTCCTCGATAGCTCAGCGGTAGAGCAACCGGCTGTTAACCGGTAGGTCCCTGGTTCGAATCCTGGTCGGGGAGGATGTAAAAGGCTTGCAGCGTATGCTACAAGCCTTTTTTGTAAATTGTCTTTAAAGTGTTTTAAGAAGTGATATATTTGAATATTAGAAAAATCTAAAATAAAAAGGCATTTGCATTTTCATAGTTAATGAAAATGCAAGTGCCTTTTTATTCCTCTTGAACAAATTCAAGATTTTTAAAAGCGTAAAGCAACGACATGTTGATTAGTTCATTGCGCGAATGGTTACTCTTTAATGCCAACTCATCAAGCTTTTCACTAATTTCGCTGTTTATGCGTATTGTCATTGTAACAGAACGTGTTGTTTTTGGTTTTATGACAAATTTATCTTTCATAAAGCAATCACTCCTGTCTATAGTATAGTGAAGCAATTACTTGCACATAAGAACACAATAAGCAACCGTAAATGTTTGCAAATGTGAAATGATTGTGTTATATTGTCAATAAAATAGGAAGAAGAGGAGATTTATTATGAAAAATGAACTTTGCTTACTATTCTTTATAATGATGATTATACCGTTGAGTGCAGCTTGTAACTCAGAAGTTCCATCTCCAATTGCGCCTTCGTCTCCAACTTCAACACATGCAATGCCCGTCAACAACGGAGAATGGGACAGGATAGAAGTTTATGGTGGTGGGTATTTTATTGTTAGTCGGCGTGTTGAAACCTTTGATGCAAGCAGGACGGAGTTCGGTGTTGTCGATGAAAATGGAAATTGGGTTCATCCTTTTTCTGTTAGGCATATTTTTCATGATGCTATTTTCGCTCAGTTTACCATTGGAAGTCTAAGGTATTTGTATTTAGGGGACGGTATGTTTGCGGCAACAACAGCGTTGCGGTTAGTACATTCAGATGGCAGAACTAGTATACTCGGACAGAATCCGCATCCAAATGCAACATCTATTGTTTCGATTTTCGATGTCAACTCAAATTCTGGTTTCAGTTTTCGTGCCGCAAATATGACTACTCAATTCGTAGATGGGTATTTGCTTGCAAATAGTCAAGCACGGCAGAATGCAAATATATTTAGAGTTGATATGCAAGGCAATATTACTGAAGTCGTGAATAGAGGCGGCAGGTTTGGCCCATATTCTGAAGGCTTGTTCTGGGGAAGAAATAGCGGAAACTTTTATAATATTCATGGACGGCGAATAATCAACCTCGAACAATATGATGTTCAAGAAAGTTCTCGCTTACCTTTCTTTAGAAATGGAACAGCCCATATTGAAATAAGAAACCCTAGTGGGATACTATTTAGAGTTGAAATTGATAAATACGGAGATTTCGTTGAAGACCCTGTACGAGTGAACTAAATGCCCTAATATGCATTCGGATAAAGTATACCTAGTATGCTGTCCTCGAAACAAATGTCCATGATACATAATAACGAGTCACCATGACAACGATTGCAACCTGCGACCATAAATAAAACCAAAATGGAGGAATAAATATGCATTGTCAAAAATGTGGTATACAAATAGAAGTTGATGGAAACTTTTGCGGAACTTGCGGAGAAGAAATCAACAAGCAATCTGTGATGCAGTCGAACTCGACTCATATATCTCAAACACAACCCACGACACCAACTGCAAGTTCAAACGTAGTCTGTATATTGCTGATTGTAGTTTGTGCTATACTTTGGTCAGTTGCACCATTCATAAGTATTAATGCGGCAACACTATCGTCACATGGGGGGCAGCCGACAGCTTTGCAAATCGCAATAAATGATGTGGTTGTTATTGGTGATTTAACTGGTACTCCCGTATTTTGGGCCGCACTTGTTTCGATCGTTTGTATCGTCATATGCTTTTTCTGTGCGCTTAATAAAAAGCGTACGGCTATATTAGTGATAGCTACATTAACAAATGTTTTCTTGGTTATAGCTTATCTAGATCAGCGAAGTTTTTTTGCTAACGCATTTGGTCAGGCTTTTTCCACTATCGGAGAAGTAGTTGGCATCGGATACATCGGAATATTCATACTGTTGCTTGTAGCTGGCTTAACATGCCGTAAAGCATAAAACAGGCTGTCGGTTCTCTCGATGCATTGATACCCACGCGGGTTTCATATAAAAAGACAGTACTGTCGCATACAATTCTGTGATGAAAATACTTTTACGACTCTACGACACACTTCAAAGCAAACCCACCCGCAAGCGAAAGCATTCCCATTCGCTTACGGGTGGGTTATTTGCATCTGGATTGACTTCATTCACATCTATACGCGTGTTAAGTTTTGAAATATATGTCTAAATATGCTACAATAACGGCACTAAAAAGGGCATGAAATATCAAAGAGAGTGCAGAATAAGCGACCTATCTTTGGTAAATAACGCCTCCGTGGAGATAATGACAGAAAGGACACGTGAAAACATGATTCGCCTTAACGTCCCATACAAGGAAAAAGATTTAGCAAAAGCAGAAGGTGCTAAATGGAATCCGGATTTAAAAACATGGTACATCAATGATATTGAACTATTGCCTAAGCTATCAAAATGGGTTGAGCCTTATAATGTTGTATGTGAAAATATGTACATATTTCAAATGAAGCGAATTTGCTGGAAATGCAAACAAAAAACAGATGTTGTATGTTTGGGTTCTAATGAGAGTTATTCGCTAGAGTCCAATCACAAGCGTAACTCGGATGTTCTACTATTTTCTTATGTAAAAACTATGCCAATTGCGCTGGCGGACTACATGAAAGATAAGTTTGATTATTTCCCATCATACTCAAAAACAGTTAATTACAGCTATTACATAAACCATTGTAAGCATTGCAAGAGTGTTCAAGGTGATAACTTTTTGCACGAAGTTCCGGAAGAATCATTTTACAAAAAACTCTGCTATCGTGATAGTGAGCCAACATTTTACTCCAAAGTTAATAACCAATTTTCTATACTTCTGGACGCTACGTTGCCATACTATAATGAAATTTCAAGCTCTATGGAGTTAATGCTGCTCCACATGCAAACAGAAGTAGAGAATAGAGCAAGTTTGGGGATTACACAAAAATTAATGAATAACTTACTAAGTGTCAGTTCACCTCAAGAAAATATTAATATAAATGGCTTGTAATTTTCTGTATCCTCCGGTGTTATAACATCATACGGGTTACAGTCATAGTTACATCTCTTTATTATTTGACTTTGCAAGTCAATATCTTCAAGTAAAGTGTTATATGCCAATGGGGTGGTTCTCTTGACACGAAGCAGCCGACACAAAGCGTGTCACTTGCGGCGACAACCTACCCAAAAAACCACACCCGCCACAGCAAGAAAAACCACGCCCACAATAAGCCCTGGTGTGGGTCTGTATATCGGCCCGCGGATTATTTCCCCGGTGGTTATATCAAATGTAAAGGTGCGTCTTTGTGCCGTTACTATCGTTAAGGCATTGGTCTGTTGGTTAAACGCCCGCTGTTCCCAGTTTTCCCAAAAATGTCCGCGGGTGTGTCTTAAGTCCCCATTCAGATATGTTTTTGTGCGCGAGCCATTTTCGAAAAACGAAACAGCCGGCGCGCTAGACCAGTTCATTGATGGGCCATGCACATATGCAAAATAAATGCCGCACTTGGAAAAAAAGATGCTTGATTGCGTGAAAGACCAATCGACATAGTAGATGTTAACCAATGGGTCGGTATTATAATATAGCCCCGACCGAAGTTGCATCCGCTCCTCGCCGTATCGCTCTATAAAGGATTCCCGCGACTGTGTGGAAGGTATCCACGGAGTCATGTAAAAAATTTTGTCCGTATCCTCGAAAACAAGCTCCCATACACTTGGGGGAGGAGGTACAATCGCAAACACTGAAGGCATAAAAAGAATACCCAAAAGCAAAAATGCCGCAACTATCTTTTTCATTGTACGCACACCTATCTGTAATCACTTTTTTCTATGATAATAAACAGGTGTGGTTCTGTCAATTGTGCTGGTTCGACTACTTGAGATTCGCATGTTTACAGCGTTTTTAGGAATGAATTGTGATTTCAACTTGTTAGTGTGACTAATAGGTTGAATTGCTATAACTGTTTACATGACACCCAAATAGTGCAAACGGGGGAAGGGGTTTGTGTTTATGATTTGGAAGGGATTAGGGTTTCTTGTTATTGTTATTCCTGCGGCTATTTATGCGTTATCTATGATGTTGCTTGGTAGCGAAAGTGAGGTTCTTTATTATTGGAGTTCTGTAGTTTCGGGTGTTGTAATTTGGATAGTGGGTAAACGGCTAAATTCGAATAAAAAAGATATCGTCATTGACCCGGAAACAGGAGAGTATCTAAAAGACTTGAGAGAACAGCATACTTTTTTCTTTGTTCCAATGCGATATTGGGGAATTATATTTTTTGTGTTTGGTATAATTTATTTGGTAGCTTGACGATTGTTAATTTGTTGGTGAGCAAGGCACGAAGGTCATTGAAAATACGTGATTCGACGCACCGGATAAATGCCTAGAAATGACTATATTTTCATAGCAGTAGCAAATACCTCAAAACCCATTTCTTTGTAATACTGCACTAAGTTCTCTTCGCAACACAATTGGACGTGTAGATTATTGGACTCGCATTGTTGTGTTAATTTTTTAACTATTTCTGTGCCTATTCCTTTACACCTGAAATCAGGAAGCACGCCCAACCCGCATAAATAAGCGTTTATAACACCGTCTGAGATAACTCGACCTGTTCCAACTAAATTGTCGCCGCTGTATACATAGATGGAGTACCAGCTGTTTTTCATCGCTTCTAAAAGTTGCTCGGGGGAGAGTTTGAGGAAACTATTCCATTCCAAAATTTCATAAAATTTATATATGTTTTCTTTGGAAGGTAGTTTTGTCGTATAAATCAAATTCATTTTTACCTCCAATGGGTCAAGCGCGAATGCTCGCATTCGCATTTGACCTTCAAATATAAGTGTGAAGTGGTTTTCTTCACACTTCATCTTGAAAATGTTGCTGGGTTATAGCCGAGGGAGGGCTATAAAAGTGCATTTATTCCGGTAGCTACAAGACCAACTCCGATAATTATAAATAATAACAAGAAAATTTCCGACGATAAATCGTTAGGTAGCGAAATATTTTGTGGCTTATTTTTGTGATAGTAAATTGATACAGTTTCTCCGTCATTAAATTTGGGTAAAATGTTTCCCACAACGTATTCGGTTTCAAAATCTACGCCTTCAACGGTATATTTGAATACAGGAAAATAGCTTGCCCCTGTACTACGCCTTCTGTTAGATGAGCGTCTTTTTTCGGTTCGGATTACAACGGCATTAATTTTTATTCCATTTTTTCTGATATTTCGTTGTTGTATGAAAAAACCAACAGGGAAAAAAATAAAGCAAAGTCCTATAATTATTAATGGTAACATTTTGTCCTCCTTGTAAACTGCACTTTTCTTAATTGGGAAGTACAATTCAACTGGTGACTCACAGTCACCAGTTGACCTAACTTCGTCGCTTCGCTTTTTGCAGTGTGTGTGGGTATTGCCGAAATGTATACCTCGGTAGCTAAACTGCTAAATATCTGTAAGAATGGCTAGTTTTCACAAATTATAAGACAGACGTTGCTTTTTTTCAAGTTGGCGATATAGTAATATAAGTTGAAAATCGCCTCAAGACTTCACCCAAAACACGCCTACTGCGGTGCGGGAAACGTTCGCTATGCTCACTGCGCCTAACGCCGCGTGTTTTGGTCTCGCTTTCGGACTGTTTTCAGCTAATATGACTATAACCTGGCAATACGTTGCTTACAGTTTCAAGTGGCTAGTGTCACGGGAGCGGCCGAACTGCGTTGTTAAGACTCGCTATGCACGCCCTATCCTCCGCTGGTAGCGCAGAAAACCACTGCGCTAATGCGCTACGGGGGCTTAGCGACCGCTCGCTTTTAACAACGCAGTTCGGCCGCTCCCGCGTCACTAGCCACTTGAAAAATTAAGCTCGCTAAAACGGGCGAATATTATTCGCCCGTACATGCTGCAAATTCGTAAATATGAAATCTTTAGGCGGCGGTGATTCAGTTCTTACTTTTGAGCATTAGCAGATGAATGGTTACGCCTGTTCCTACGATAGATAAAATGATGTATATGGTAGTTGTTCTTAGGACTATCATGGATGTGATTAGTCCTATCCATAAAAACGCGATGCTTGCAATTTTGCGGCGTTTGCTTATGCCTGCTCCTGTGCGGTAGTTTTCTATGAAGGGGCCGAATATGCGGTTTTGGTTTAGACGGTGTTCCAGCTTTTTGTTGCTGATGGAGAAACACATGGCGGCGAGTAATACCAGGGGTGTGGTAGGTAGAAGGGGTACTATAATGCCTGCAGCACCCAGGGCTAGGCATATGAACCCTAGTACTACTAAAAGAAAGTTTTTGATCAACTGGAATGACTATGCCTTCTTAAATCAAACCTGTCGGCGTTCATGACTTTGTTCCATGCCGCGACAAAGTCATTTGTGAATTTGGGGCCGGCGTCGTCGCTTGCGTATACTTCTGCTATGGCTCTGAGTTGGGCGTTGGAGCCGAAGATTAGGTCGACGCGAGTGGCTGTCCATTTTATTTCGCCTGTCTTTCTGTCGATGCCGTGGAATAGATTTTTTAGGCCGGTGGGTTTCCATTCGGTTGTCATGTCCAGCAGGTTGACAAAGAAATCGTTGGTAAGGGTTTCGGGGGAATGGGTAAACACACCATGAGGCGAATTTTCGTAATTATTGCCTAAAACTCGCAGACCGCCGAGGAGTACCGTCATTTCCGGTGCTGTTAGAGTAAGTAGTTGCGCTTTGTCAATTAACAATTCTTCCGGCAGACTGGATTCTTTTTGCAGGTAATTTCTAAAGCCGTCGTGGATAGGTTCCAGCACTTGCATCGCGGCGATGTCTGTTTGTTCCTGTGACGCGTCCATTCTGCCGGGTGAAAACGGGACGTGGATGACTGCACCGGCCTTGTGTGCTGCCATTTCTATGCCTACGGCTCCGCCAAGTACGACTAAATCGGCAAGGGATACGTGCCTTTTTATTCTGCCTCCCCTTGCTATGTTTCGGCTGGTTTGGGATAGCCTGCTAAAATGGGGAGTGAATTCATTTACTATTTTGTCCGCGGCCATGAAAGATTTCTGAATCTGCTCGTATATGTGCAGAACGGCCTGTAATCTTGCGGGTTGGTTGACTTCCCACGAAACCTGCGGCTGCAGCCTGATACGGCCACCGTTCGCACCGCCCCTGCGGTCCGAGCCCCTGAAAGACGAGGCACTTGCCCATGCGGTACTAACCATTTCGGAGATTGTCAGACCGCTGTTGGCAATTTCAAATTTTAAGGAGCTGATATCGCGGTGACTTAGTTCATATCCTGCCTGTTTGGGGATTGGATCTTGCCAGAGGAAATTTTCCTTAGGCACTTCCGCGCCAAAGTACAAGGATGTCGGCCCCATATCCCTGTGGGTGAGTTTGAACCATGCTTTGGCAAACGCGTCCGCAAATTTTTTCGGATTTGCTAAGTAGTATTCCGCTATTTTTTTGTAGGCGGGGTCAAATTTTATGGCTAAGTCGGCTGTGGTCTTCATGGGACGGTGGTACTTGTTCGGGATGTGCGCGTCTTCTATCATATCTTCGTCCGCGACATCTTTTGCAAGCCAGATGTGCGCTCCTGCTGGGCTTTTTGTAAGTTCGTAATCATATTTTAGCAGCGTTTTTAAATAATTCATATCCCATGTTGTGGGGTGAGGACTCCATGCGCCTTCCAGTCCGCTTCCGATGGTGTCTTCCGCGTTTCCTTTGCCAAAACTGTTTTTCCAACCCAGCCCCTGTTGTTCGATTGGTGCTGCTTCCGGCGCGGGGCCTACATAAGTTGCCGGTGCGGCTCCATGTGTTTTGCCAAAAGTATGGCCGCCTGCCGTTAATGCGACTGTTTCTTCGTCGTTCATTGCCATGCGGGCAAAGGTTTCTCTTACGTCTTTTGCCGATTCCAGTGGGTTTGGTTGTCCGCCGGGACCCTCGGGGTTTACGTAGATAAGGCCCATTTGCACTGCCGCTAACGGACTGTCGAGTTGGTGCTGGTTCGTATAACGTTCGTTGTCGTCGAGCCATTTTGTTTCCGAACCCCAATAAATGTCCTCCTGTGGTTCCCATACATCTTCGCGCCCGCCCGCGAAGCCGATTAGCTGCACACCCATTGATTCCAACGCGCAGTTGCCCGCGAGTACCATTAGGTCTGCCCAGGATATTTTTTTACCGTATTTTTTCTTAATAGGCCATAGCAGGCGGCGGGCTTTGTCCAGGTTTACATTGTCGGGCCAGCTGCTTAGCGGCGGAAATCTTTGTGTGCCGTCTCTGGCACCCCCGCGTCCGTCCATTGTGCGATACGTGCCGGCACTGTGCCACGCCATTCGGATAAGGAACGGCCCGTAATGTCCATAGTCTGCCGGCCACCATTCTTGCGAGTTTGTCATTAAGGCGACAAGGTCGCTTTTTATTGCTTGCAGGTTGAGTTTTTTGAATTCTTCTATGTAGTCGAAATTTGCACCCATTGGGTTCACGAGGTTGGAATTTTGGTGTAGTACATTTAGGTTTAGTAGGTTTGGCCACCAGTCTCGGTTGGTGGTGCCTTTTGTAAAGTCGGGTTGGGTGTTTGGCATAGTGCTATCCTTTCTGGATTTGGGTGTTAATTAGTATATGTTTGTGAATGGGGTTTTGTGTAGGTGTTTGCCCTTTGAGATAATGTGACGTATAATTCATAAGATTACAGATGGTGATTATATTGCCGTCGTCAAGCGACATGGAATCAGGAGTGATATAAATGAAATTTTGCATTTTGATGGGGAGTCCAAAGCTTAATGGAAACACGGCCGAATTATTAAAGCCATTTGTTGCGGAATTGCACGACAATGACTGCAGTGTCGAATACATAACGCTGTACGACAAAAATATTCTGCCATGCAAAGGGTGTGGTGCGTGCCAGCATGTAGAAGGTGAATACGGATGTATTCTGAATGACGATGCGGCGCAAATAATGGACGCGATTATAAAAAGCGACTGCGTTATCTTTGCCACTCCAATATACACTTGGTTTTGCACCCCGCCGATGAAGTCGTTGCTGGATCGCTCATTTGGACTTAACAAGTTTTACGGCAAAGCAACAGGCTCGCTTTGGGCAGGCAATAATATTGCTATTATCGCAACCCATGGTTATGATGCCGATAATGCGGCAAGGCCGTTTGAAACAGGGATACAGCGGCTGTGCGAGCATTCTAACTTGAATTTTGTTGGTATGTATTCCGTTAGGGATGAGGGTTTAGCTTCGTTTCAGGCGGAAAGTGCCGTTGCCGGAGCAAGGGAATTTGCGTTGCGATTGATTGCGGCTTCTGCGGATAAGCAGTATAAGGGGATTTTATGATTAAGAAAATTACAACCAAGGATTTGCAGCAAGCGATTGACCTTATCACAGAAGTATTTCGCGAATTTATTGCCGCAGATTATTCGGAGCAAGGGAGAAACACGTTTGAATCTTTTTTGGAAAGTAAATTCGAAGAGGTTTCAACAGGTTTGGAATCTGGACACAGAAAAATGTGGGGACATTACAAAGCTGGCGAAATTATTGGGGTTATTGGGATAAGAGATGCATCACACATATCAGTTTTATTTGTGGATGAGCAGCATCATAGGCAGGGAATTGCAAGGCAGATGTTCGGTGTTGTGCTGGACGAGATAAAAAGAAATGCGAGATTGACACAGGTTACGGTTAATTCTTCGCCGTATGCGGTTCAGGCGTATGAGCGTTTGGGCTTTGTAAAGGCAGATGAGTGGCAAGAGAAAAATGGGATTGTTTATTTGCCTATGGTGTATGCTGTAAGCGGCACCGGCAAGATAATATGAAAATAAAAGCCAATTGGTTAGTGTGGCTAACCAATTGGCTGATAATTTTTTACATTTATAAACTATACGCTTTTAAGCGGTATTATTAAAGGAGAAGCCAATGGAAAATTTGCCTGTATTCAAGTACCACCCTGACCCAATAAAGACAGGAGCGTTTCAAACAGATGAAATCGTGACTTGCAAATGTTGTGACAAAGAAACAAGCGTTTATTACACAGGGCCATTTTATGCTGTAGATGAAATCGAGTATTTATGCCCTGAATGTATTAAAAATGGAAAAGCCAGTGATAAATTTGACGGCTCTTTCCAAGATGAATCATCATGTGATGAAGTAAGCGATAACGAAAAACTTAATGAACTATGCACCAGAACACCCGGATATAGCGGATGGCAACAAGAGCACTGGCCTGCCCATTGTGACGATTTTTGTGCTTTTATAGGCTATGTTGGGTGGAATGAGATAGAGCAATTGGGAATAGCGACAGAAATTGAAGAAGATATTTCAGCGAATGGGGAGTACCCAATTTCGATGGTCAAAGAGCATCTTTCGGTTAGTGGTAGGTTGCAAGGCTATTTGTTTTGCTGTCTGAATTGCAGCAAACATAGGTTGCATATTGATTGCGACTAATAAACATTAGACGGTGTAGGTGGCTTAGCAATCAATAGCAAGAGAAATTTATATTTGTGGACGATGAAAACCCCCGCTATTCCGGGCTTGTCGGAATGACGGGGGCTTTGTTGCGTTGCATAAATTTTCAGTTGACTAGTGTGGCTAGTCAACTGAAAATGTCGAGGCACATTATTTCGATTGTAATCCGGTATTAATCCATAACCAAAATCCCCGGTCTTTCAACTTTCACACCATTAATTTCTGCCTCAATTTTGGGGAAGGAGACAGGCTTGGTAATCATAACAGGGCCGTCTGTTGTTACGATAAACGCGTCTTCTGTTTTGGTGCCGGTAATGGAAGGATTGTAGCAGTAGCACTGGTTTTCCACTACTGTTTCGTGCATGTCAGGGGTTATCAAATAATAACCGTTAGTGTATCCCTGAGGGCCGCCTTGATGATGATTCTTCCACATTTCGGGATAGCCCATTTCTTTGTAGGAACTAACCGCAGCCTGATACGCAAGCAAATTATCACTGCCGATTTTGGTAGCGGCAATCATACGGTTTTCGATTTCCACGGTGTCTGCATATTGCTTTACAAGAGCGTCGTCAGGTTTGCCAAAATGAATAAAGCGGGTGATTTTTGTAATAAGTCCCTTGTATCGCGCATTACAACATACCATCATGTACCTATCAATTTTATTATCTGTGGGAATGGGGTGACGGTATTTGTAAATACGCTGGTCACCGGCAACTAAGTACAGTACAGTGTCGATGTTATGCTTCCATAGCGCGTTGTTGATGCGCCCGACTATATCAAGTTCCACATCACCGGGGCGTACATTTGCCAGCACTTCTTCCAACTCACGGGAAAACACTTCGCCCAAATGTAAATAACGCGCAATTTCGTTGTCCAAAAGGCTGTACTGCATAAGAGAAATTAGTTTGTTTGCGTCAACGGCACCCGGCATTGGTACATCGGAAGCCCATGCGCCGTCTCCGACGATGTCCTTGATGTACCCCATGGTTTTGTCTTCGTACCAATACTGGCTGAGAAGTTCAAAGCCGAGTTGGTCAATTTTTTCCTCGTCAAGGAAGCGTTGGTATTCGATGTTGTTGGTGATGGCATAGCATTTATCTTTGGTTATTAAAGCCGAAACACATCCCGACTCTACGTAACGAGTAATGATACTATCCGCTCCAGCAGTTATCCAAGCGAAGCCTTCGCATTTTGCTATATAAAGGGCGGTAAGCTTTTGCTCGTCCAGCATTTTTCTTACACGGGCAAGTTTTTCTTCTACTTCTTGCCTGCGGGCTTCTATGCTGTTGTCCATTACATATGATTTCATAACGTTCCCCCTTAAATTCCGCTAAACATAGCAAATGTATCCTTTACAACTTGCTCGCTGCTGCCTTTGGGTTCGAATTCCCAGCCTACTACGCGGTCGTAACCGGTGCTTTTTAGTGCTTTTAGGATATTGACATAGTTCAGCTCACCCGTACCCGGCTGATTGCGGCCCGGTGTATCCGCAATATGGAAATGACCAAAATACGTATGATACTTTTTAATATTCTCGCAAATATTACCCTCCATGATTTGCATATGGTAGGCGTCGTAAAGCAAACGAATATTAGGGTGGTTTATCTCTTTGATGATATCCACGCCCGGGGCTGTATTGCACAGGCTGTAACCGGCATGGTCTACATGGGTGTTTAGCGGCTCGATAACCAGCGTAACCCCTGCATCTTTGGCAAGCGGCGCGATTTGGCGCAGCATGTTAAGGGTGTTTTCCAGTTTTTCTTCATCAGAGACAGGATATGGCATCGGCTTTACAGACCTGTCTTCCTGGAAGGTATCGGACATAACAAAAGCGTTCATAGAGCCAAGCTCAGCTGCTATTTCTATGCCTTTTTTTACATCTTCGAGGTACTGGCGATGTTCGTTTTTATCCACCATGCGGCCGCCACCGCTACCTTGGAAAGCGGCTAGTTTTAAGCCTGTGTTCTGCAATTCGCGTTTGATGGCAGGGATGTCCTTGTTATCCCAGTTCCAAAACTCTACGTACTCGAAGCCTGCTTTTTTTGCGGCTTCGAAGCGTTTGATAAATTCTACCTCGGTAAAAATCATTTCGATACAACAAGAAAATTTCATTTTCATACCTCCTGTTTTTTTATTCGCGTTTTGTAAAAACTAACCGCAATGATGGGGGTCAAGGGGGCATTGTCCCCTTGTGGGGGTATTGGGGGCAAAGCCCCCAAGGTCTTAAACTGTTACCCACCGACGCTCGCGGCCGCTTTTAATAATTGCCTCTGTAAGGCGCGCAATATAATGGCCTTCTTCGAAAGTCGCAAAATCGCATGGGTCAACTCCAATTTTCTTTCCTTCCATGATGAAGGTGTAGAAGGCCTGCAAGTTGTTTTTGAATGCGTCGTTCCAGCCTTCCGGGTGACCGGCGGCCATATAGCTGTACTTTCGGGCTTCCGCTGTCATTAATGATGGGTTGCGCATGATTTGTTCGTTGTTGCTGTTGCGGTTGCCTTTCCACATTTGGTCGGATGTTTCGTGCTGCCAATGTAAGGATGATAAACTGCCGTCCACTTCGATATCGATGAAGCATTTTCGTCCAGCACTAATTTGGCTGCATTGGAATACGCCGGAAGCACCGTTTTCGAATTTGACCAGAACGCCCGCATAGTCTTCTGTGTTAACAGGGACTTCTTCGCTGTCTACTTGGGCGTTGATGGTAAATGTTTCTACTTGCGTTTTGGGCTTTTTGCGGGTAGGGTGGGCTGTTACTATATTGGCGCATACTTCGGTAATTTTACAGCCAATCAAAGTTTGGGCCGTGTCCATCCAGTGAGAACCGATATCGCTTACGCAACGGGATTCTCCGTTTATATCGGCCTCGACACGCCAGTTGTAGTCGGTGTCAAACAACAGCCAGTCTTGTAAATAACTGCCATGTACTAAAAGGGGCTTGCCAATTTCGCCCGCGGCTATGCGATTTTTTGCGTCTTGTATCAAGGGGTTCATACGATAGCAAAAATTTAGCCCGGCCACTACGTTAGGATGCTTTTCGAGAAGATTCAGCAGTTGTGATGTTTCTTCCGTTGAGCGGGCAAGCGGTTTTTCAGAAAAAACATGCTTGCCTGATTCGATGATTTTTTTGTTGACCTCCAGGTGCAAGTTATTGGGTGTGCAGTTGTGAATTACTTGGATTTGCGGGTTGGCAATAAGTTCGTCGATATCGGCGTAAACTTTGGGTATGTCGTATTTGGCGGCCTTTTCTGCCGCAAGTTTGCTGTTGGTGTCCGCAATTGCCAATACTTCTACTCCGCCAAGCCTACGTATGGCGTCAATATGGCTGACGCCTATGTGTCCCATTCCTATAATCGCTGATTTGATTTGGATTCTCCTTTCCAACTATAAGGCATTTTAATAATATGACTATAGTCCATGATATATGGATTTGCAATAAACATCCTTTGTTATGTTTGTATTTTAAACATTCGTGTTGTTATTTTGCATAGTAAACCGAAATACTTGTGCATTATAATCGTGAATAAGTTCATAAACCCAATTTACCCAATTAAGGGAGGAGAAAAAAATTATGAAGAAAATCACAATTATTACACTGGCTTTGGTTTTAGTAGCTGTGTTTGCGGCGTGTACAAGAGACGGAGGCGGGCAGCAAGGTGCGGACGCGCCTCTTGAGATGACGTTTATGTCTCAAGGTGGTGCCATGAACGAAATATTTATCAACATACTTAACGAGTACATCGAAACTTTTAATGCCGAAAACGAATTTAACGTAAGGTTTACGGCAGAGTTTTTTGAAAATGAGCAATACAGAACCAGAATAGCCACCATGATGGCCGCAAACAATCAACCGGACGTTTTCTTTACATGGGAAGCGGCGTTTATTCAGCCTTTTGTGGATGGCGGAAATGTTTTCCCACTGGGCAGCGTAATGGATGATGAATGGAGAAATCGCTTTGTTGACGGTACGCTTCCACTGCTTACTTTCGACGGAATGGTGTACGGCGTACCAAATATTTTGAACTTCTGCGTTGTATTCTACAACAAGCGTTTGTTTGAAGAGCATGGCGTAAGTGTTCCAAATACATTTGAAGAATTGCTTGCTGCTGTAGATGTTTTCAACGCGGCAGGAATTACGCCCATTACTTTTGGCACGAGAGACGCATGGGTTTCCGGACAGTATATACAGGCTTTGGCGAATGCCACCGCAGGCATAGGCTTGTTTAATGAAATCACAACCGGCCAAACCACCTGGGACGACCCACGCTTTATACAAGCAGGTCAAAACGCGCAAAGACTCGTAGATGCCAACGCGTTTGCCCCCGGTTTCCTGGGGCGCACAGGCGACGAAGCGATAGAGCATTTCATGGCAGAAAACAGCGCGATGTTCTACCACATGGTTAGTAACCTTGCCCGCCTTACATCCGAAGACAGTGCCGTTGCAGACAATCTTGGTTTCTTTATGTTCCCGTCTGTAGGCGGTGTACAAGACCCAAATGTTGTGGTTGGCTCAATATCTCAATCCTACGCCATAAGCTCACAAACACAAAACATTGATGCTGCCGTTGCGTTTGTACGCGGATTGTCAGACCCGGAATTCCAAGCGCGTATCGCATACGAATGGAATAACATCCCCGCAACAAGGGTTGACCTGGATTACGATAAGCTTAACCCACATTTTGTAGGAATTATAGAACTTAGAAACGGCATAGTAGGCATGACACCGTGGTATGACCGTATGTTTGGCGGAGGCGTTGGCCAGGCATTTAACAACGCTTCTGTAGCCGTTATGAGCGGCGACGACGTAGCAAACGTGTTTAGAGACTTGGAGCAGTTTGCCATAGATACTGCCGGACGTTAGCACGTCGATTTATAGTAAAATGCGCCCAAAAATTTCAAGTGGCTAGTGTCACTAGCCACTTGAAATTTAAATCACACAATCACAAGGAGGCCTATCCATGAGAGGAGTCTTGAGCAGCAAACCGCATATAGCACTTTTTGTGCTACCTGCGCTAACTATATATGTAGTGTTTGCTCTTGTCCCGATAGCGTATAATATGTATTTGAGTTTTTTTCGGACAGACCTTATGAGTCCGGGCGAATTTATAGGCCTTCGTAATTACACAAACCTGCTTCGGGATAATACGTTTATCAGGAGCCTTAGAAATAATGTGCTGCTTATTTTCGGGTCATTGCTGGCACACTTACCGCTGGCTCTATTTTTTGCCCATTGTATTTTTAGCAAAACTAAAGGCAGCAGGTTTTTTCAGACAGTGTTTTTCTTGCCCACTGTTATTGCGGGTGTGGCGGTTGGTCTGATGTTCCATTTCGTATACCATTACGAAGTTGGACTTGTTAATAGTTTTTTGGAGTTTATTCAACTGGGACATCTTAGAAACCAGTGGCTTGCAAATACGGAAACGGTTATGATGAGCATTATCTTTGTTGTAATGTGGAGGTTTGTGGGCTATCATATGGTTATTCAGCTTGCGGCAATGAAGGGCGTACCTACATCGCTGTACGAGTCGGCAGAAATTGACGGGGCCAGCGGTTTTAAAAAATTCATTTATATTACGTTGCCGCTTATAATGCCAATTTTAAGAATTGACGCTATTCTTATTATCACCGGTTCCTTGAAATATTTCGATTTAATTTTTGTAATGACCGGCGGTGGCCCTAACCATGCCAGTGAGGTGTTGGCCACTTATATGTTCTCCACGGCGTTTAGGATGCTGAGGTTTGGATACGCAAGTGCTATTGGTACGGTGCTGCTTCTGCTGTGTGTTGTTTCGGTGCTTATATCCAATTTTGTATTCAGAAGCAAGTCGGTAGAGTATTAAGGGGAGGAGGATTATCATGAAAACTATACAAATTGGCGAACGCAAAATAAAGTTAAGGTTCAGCCTTTTTGGCATTTTCAAATATTTTGCTCTGATTGTTTTTGCGGTAATTTGCCTGTATCCCGTAATTTGGATTTTCATAAGCTCGTTTAAAACAAACTCGGAGCTGTTTAGAAATGTCTGGGGTATTCCTCAATACGTCGTTTTTACAAACTATATACAGGCCGTAGTGGAAAAAAGAATTGACATTGCCATTGCAAACTCGTTTATAATTACAGGCGCAACCATGTTCGTGAGCATAGTCACCGGTGCTATGGCAGCTTACGCGACAACGAGGATGCTATGGCGGTTTTCTAAGGTGATTAACTCCCTGTTTATCGTTGGTTTGATGGTTCCGACTTATGCCGCGCTTATACCGCTGTTTTCCATGTTTATCAGGATGGACTTGAACAACACGTATACTGCGGTTGTGTTGGCAAATATTGCTTTTGGCCTGCCGATGACAGTGTTTATCCTAACCGGATTTTTTGCATCATTGCCACGGGAGCTTGAAGAAGCGGCGGTTATAGACGGTTGTGGAATCTTTCGTGTTTTCTTTAGAATTATCCTGCCCATTAGCGTTTCTCCTATAGTGACGGTTCTGGTAATCAACTTTTTGAACTCGTGGAACGATTTGTTGTTCCCGCTAATTTTCCTTTCGAGCCGCGACATGATGCCGCTTCCTGTAATCCTGACAATGTTTAGGGACGAACTTGGGACAAACTATGTAAGCCTTATGGCAGCGGTTGTAATAGCACTTGTGCCAACAGTTATAGTATATACCTTGCTACATGGTAGAATAATAGAAGGGATGACAGCAGGAGCAGTAAAGGGATAGTGGGGTGTGTGATATAGTTAAACTTCTGATAGTGGATGACGAGCATATTATCCGTGCGGGGCTGCAAAGCCTGGACTGGCAGACCATAGATGTCGAAGCATGTGCCGTGGCCGATAACGGAATAAACGCGCTTGCGGATTTTCACAGAACCCGGCCTGATATTGTGCTTTCCGATGTAAAAATGCCTGTGGTATCCGGGATAGAGCTGGCGCAAAAGGTAAAAAAACTAGACCCCGATTGTATATTTATTTTTTTCAGCAGCCATTCGGAGTTTAGTCTTGTAAAGGCCGCCCTTGTGGTGGAAGCATTTGATTATATTTTAAAGCCTTCGGACCCGAGGGAGATACTCGAATGCATAAAGAGGGCAACAGAAAAAATTTGCATCGCAAAAGCAGAGAAGAAGACAAGATTTGATATTGATGAATTTATGGTGGTAAAAAACGAACAGGCCGCCAGGATAATCAACTATATAAAGCAGAACTACGCAGGCGAATGTTCCCTACAAACGGCCGCGGATAACTTAAACTACACTCCCGTACACATTAACCGCATTTTGAAGAAAAACACCAATCGTACATTTCATGAATTGCTTATGACTTTGCGAATGAATATATCAAGGGATTATCTGACAAATACACAATTGTCGATAATGGATATTTCGGAAAAAGTAGGCATTAATGACCAACGTTATTTTAGTCAAGTTTTTAAGCGTGCCTTTGGTGCGTCCCCCAGTTCTTACAGAGCGATTCCACTGGCGGGTAGATTACAGATATAGTATAACGATAAACGAACCTTTTCTGATTTTTCGTGTTAGAGCATGGTGATGGCGATGAAAAAAATTTCCCATAAACTAATTTTATCGTTTTTATTACTGATTTTTTTAGTTGTGCCTGTTCTTTCCGGTTTGATTTTTGTTATGTCAAGAGATGTTGTGGAGCAAAAAACATATCAGTATATAAGTGATGTGCTTTTTCAGGCATCCAAGCAAATAGAGTTTAGATTGGAAAGTGTAACACGCCTGATACATGGTCTTGGCACAAACGTCGAGGGCATTCAAAATCCGGTTCGTGCTTCGAACATCGGATTTTTTAACGAGCCTCATGAAATAGCTATGTCACGCATTGCCGAAAATGCTATTTTCCTTGCCATTATGGACAGGCCGGAAATTGTCATGACTATTGTCAAAAGCGAAGCAGGGGACGAATTTATCATAAACAAAAGGGGTATCAGATATTACTTCGACGAGATACGTAAAGAAGATGTTTATGCCGCGGGCGGGTCAATTCTATGGTATCCCCCAACGGAAGAAATTCCGTTTTTGGTAGCGGCGGCGGCAGTAAATGATTTGATAACGCAGCAGCCCATTGGGTATTTGGTAGTGTGCATTAACCCTTCTTATTTTAGAAGCATATTTACCGACATGCAGCTTGTGGGCTACGGCGAGACATTTTTGGTGGAATTGCATGGTAATATTATGCTCCACGATAATTACGACAGGTTTCTGAACCCGGCACTCCTTGGCTTTGAGAATTTTAGCGGCAGGGGGTTTGGCATAGTTGATTATTTTGGCGAAAACTCCTATGTGGCATATATGCAGATAAGAAATAAAAATTGGAGTTTGGTTAGTATTATCCCATCGGTTTATCTTAACCGAAGCCAGGACGCGTTGCTGCGCAGTACAATAGCTATCGCCATTATAGTGGGCGTGATAGGATTGTTTATAGCCTTCAGGGTTACCAAAAGTATCGTAAACCCAATTATACAATTGGTTCCCGCGCTTGAGAAAATAGGGGAAGGCGATTTTACAGTTCAAATGGAATGCAAATCGCGGGACGAGGTTGGCATTTTAACCAACGCAATAAACAAAATGGTAAGCGACATAAAAAGGCTTATTGATATTGCATATAAATCTCAAATTTTACGCCAGCAAGCCGAAATTAAATCGTTGAGGATGCAAATAAACCCACATTTTTTATACAATACTTTGGAGTCAATTAACTGGCTGGCTCGCTCCAAGGGCGTGAACGAAGTGGGGCATATGGCTAAGGCATTGGCAGACCTTATGCGCGCAACCGCAAACAATACGGAGTTTGTTACAGTAAGGGAAGAAATCAAAATTATCCATAACTATTTGCGGATACAACAAATCAGATACGGTGACAGACTTGTTGCTGTGGAAAATATACGGACGGATATTTTTGATTTATACATGCCAAAGCTTCTTATACAGCCCATATTGGAAAATGCGTTTGTGCATGGAGTAGCTAATAATTTGGACACATGCCTCATTGAAGTACGTGGCGAGCTTGATGGCGACATTTTAATTTTTGAGGTAAAAGACAATGGCATGGGTATGACAGAAGAAAAAATTGCCGAGGTTTTGGGCGAAAGCGCGCCCGCGTACGATGGTAAAACCCATATCGGAATAAAAAATGTAGACCGAAGGATAAAACTGCACTATGGAGACGAATACGGGCTTGAAATTGCCAGTGCGCTAAACGTAGGTACAACAGTGAGGATAACATTCCCATACGGGAAAACAAATGAACTGGAGGAGAACAATGGAAAAAGTAATGAATATTGACCGTCTTACTCTTGGAGTATGCTATTACCCGGAACATTGGCCGGAGGAAATGTGGGAGTCGGACATAAGCCGGATGCTGGAAATGGGCATTAGGGTAATACGCATAGCGGAATTTGCGTGGAGCGAATTTGAACCGACGGAAGGAGTATTTGGCGGCGGTATATTTGACCGCTTTATGGACATTGTTGCGAAAACCGAAATGAAGGTGATTTTCTGCACTCCAACGGCAACGCCCCCTGCTTGGCTTACGGAAAAATATCCGGAAACTCTTAATGCCACAAGTGACGGTGTGCTTTTAAGACATGGGCTGCGCAAGCACTACAATTACAATTCGGAAGTGTTTAGAGACAAAACGAGGTTGATTGTAAGCCATGTCGGCAGGCGTTATGGTAAGCATGCATCCATTATCGGGTGGCAGCTTGATAACGAGTTTAACTGGGGTATCGACGAGTATTACTCGCAGGCAGACCATGTACAGTTCCGTCTTTACTTAAAGGACAAATACGGCACCTTAGACAATCTTAACAAGGCATGGGGAACTGTTTTTTGGAACCAGGTTTACACATGTTGGGAAGAAGTGCATCTTCAAAGACCAAATGTAAAAAATCAACCAAATCCTCATTTGGCACTTGACTCGAAGCGATTCTTTTCCTGGAGTACCATTCGCTATTGCAAGCTGCAAACAGATATGCTTAGAACATATATAGCGGATGATATATTCATTACGCAAAACGGCTACTTCAAACATATCGACCATAGGGAGCTTACCAAAGAGGGGCTGGATTTCCTCACACATAACCACTACCCGTCGTTTGGATTTAACAAGTTTCTTATGCCGCCGGAAAGAACTCCGCTGCTTGACAGAATGTTCAGTTTTGGGCTTGCAAAACTTCGCGGTGTTTCGCCCGTGTTTGGTGTTATGGAGCAGCAAGCCGGTGCCGGTGGCTGGCTGAGCGAACATTTTCAACCCGCACCCAAGCCCGGCCAAATGAGGCTTTGGACATTCCAATCTATTGCGCATGGCTGCGATTTTGTCAGTTACTTTAGATGGCGGTCATGCCCGTTTGGAACGGAAATGTATTGGCACGGCATTTTGGACCATGATAACCGCGACAACAGACGGGTTAAAGAAGTAAAACAAATCCATGCCGATATGGAAAGAATAAATGTAGTCACAGGCGGACGATATGAGGCCGCAGTTGGTCTGCTGTACGATTATGATAATTCGTGGGATGGGGAACTTGACTTGTGGCACGGCCCGCTAAGGGATGTGTCTGACCGCAACTGGTTTGTTGCAATGCAGGAAATGCATGTTCCTTTCGACTATTTGAATATCAAGCATGACGCGGATAAACTTTCGAAATATAAATTGCTTATATATCCGCATGGCACGGTTATTACCCGTGAAGATGCGGAATGCTTGAAAAAGTACGTCGAATCCGGCGGCAAGCTAATTATGGGAACGCGAAGCGGGTATAAAGATGAAAACGCGCACTGCCGAATGATGCCGCTGCCCGGGTCTCTTGCGGACTTGTTTGGTATAACGGTAGATGACTGGACTTATCTCAGTTATCTGGAGCAGGAGCGCACAGCCACATGGGGCGATGATATTATAGATATGGCTATGTTTAACGATATCATTACGCCTACTGTGGCAAGCTGCAAAGTACTTGCGACGTACAACGAAGATTATTACAAAGGTGCGGCTGCATTAACCGAAAACAGTTATGGCGAAGGCCTGGCATATTATTTTGGTGCTGCGTTTACAAGCGATGCCGCCAAAATGCTCTTGCGTAAATTTGATTTTGAGCACACGTACTGCGATATCATTGAATTGCCCAAATGTTGCGAAGTTGCCGTGCGCAAAACCGAAAACGCGAGGCTTATGTTTGTATTAAATTATTCGGACGCGCCTGTTATCGTTAATGTTAAGGGTGAAGTCCGGGATTTGCTTGGTGATGTAGTTGTAAGCGGTGAGACAGAGCTTATGCCTTTTGGTGTTATGGTATTGGAACTACCGCTTTGATGCGTTGGCAAAACAATTGACAGTGTAGTGCCTTCCCGCTACAATGCATTTGTAGTTGCCTAATCCCATAGCGAAGTGGCAGTTTTATAACTGCAAAGGTGCGTACGGGAAAATTTCTCGTCCTTGGGCAAGTATTACAACTTGCTTGAGGGCGTTTTTGCTTTTGCTTAATCTGCGGTAAACCCTATAAATGTGAGGTTCAAAGTTGAAATTCTTATCAGATGTTGGAAAATTGTTTGCAATCAGGCTTGTTCATACATTAGTGTGGCTTGTTTTTGTAACTGCTATTTTGTATGTATGCTATGCAGGAGTGTTTGATAATGTAGGTAGGCTGGTTTGGTTTTGTATCGGTGCAGTTGTAATTGAAGGTATAGTGCTGTGGCTAAACAAAGGTACATGCCCGCTAACATCTCTTGCGCGCAAATATACCAATTCTTATCCAATCGGATTTGATATATTTTTGCCTAAATGGCTTGCAAAATATAATAAAATACTGTTTTCTGTTATATTTATTATTGGTGTATCGTTAGTTTTGTGGCGCGTGATATAGGATGGAGTTAACACATGAATAAAAACATAGACAAAAGAGGTATCCTAGACGAGGAAATTTTCACGTACAGGGTAACGAAAGACAACAAGGTGTTTATTTCCTACGAAGGCCGGCAGGTTACAACCCTGTCGGGCAAGCAAGCAGAGGGATTTATTGCAAAAATTGGGCATGCCGAAGGTAAGGACGCTCAGTTGATAATGGCAAAGGTCACGGGCAATTTTAAACGTGGGAACGAAAAATTGTTCAAACAGTAACAAATTCAGTTGGGTTCTGTGAGAACCCAACTGAATTTGTTACCGCTTGGCAAATCCATATCTTATATAGAAAAGGTGAATACAAATGAACGAAAAAGCACAGCAATACTGGAACGAGTTTTGGGTAGGCCGGGAGCAGCCTGCAAATGTAACAGCAGAGCAATTTGGTATGCCTGGTACAGAAATGGCAAACGAATTGGCGCAGCTTATAATCAAGGGTGCAAAAACGGCGACATGCAGCAACTACGATGGCTATAAGCAAGAAGGTGAACCAATCCCTGAGGTGGGCATGTATACCGTTATCTTAAACAGTAAAGACGATCCTGTTGCAATAATCAAAACCACCGACGTTCAAATTATCCCAATGAACGAAGTAACCCCAGAATTTGCCGCTGCCGAGGGCGACTTGAGTTACGAATACTGGTATAATTGCCACAAACGTTACTTCACGATAGAAATGGCGGAATATGGCAAGGAGTTTTCCGAGGATATGCTGCTTATTTGTGAGCGGTTTGAACTTGTGGATGTGAAAGAGAAATAAATTTTTGTTGTGAATATGGGTTTTAAAAAATATAAACTTTGGAGGTAGCGGACATGGCAAAAATCGAACGTCGTTTAAAGGGTAATTTCGACTCCTTTCTTAGTAACTTGGATAAGGAAATTTTGGGCGGTAGTGTTTCTGCAACGTTTCAGGCGGGCAGCGACTTTGCGGCAGGAGACGTGCGCTGCGCGGTGCGGGTGTACGAACGGTACAGCATGATGGGTGGTAGCCGCCTAGGCGCGAACATCACGCTACTGGGGCATGGGGATGATTTGTCGCTATCGATTATCACTGCCGGTGGAAGTCAGGCGGTTTTTTTCAAAATTAACACGTTTGGCGAAGAAGCTTTTGCGGAGAAAATTGCAGGGATTGTGGATGCGTGGGCAGCGGGGAGATAATATGATTCATATCAGACAGACAAAGGACAGCGACCTTGACTATATAATATCCTTCGCCAAAAAGCTAAGTGCGTTCAACCGAAAAAACCACAGCATCACCAGCAAATACGATGACCACGAACCTGTTCTGCAAGCAATTGCAGAAAGAATGCGAACCGCTTTTCGTACCAGAGATGAGAATAGCCTATTTCTGATTGCGGAAGACGGCCGCACTCCCCTCGGGTACGTGTTTGCCAAAATATATGAAGAAACGCAAATTGCGGATAATGGAACAGGCAGAATGGGTTTGCTGTCAGACCTTTTTGTAGACGAAACTGCCCGCGGAATGGGGCTTGGGCAAAAGCTGATTGACAAAACAATGGAATGGTTTAAGTCAAGGGGTATACGACGGGTAAAGCTGCATACATATTCTTGGAATAGGGCGGCTCAGAAGGTATATGAAAAAAACGGATTTGCGGAGTATGCTGTTTCTTATGAGAAATTTATCTAGGCTAATGAGATATGCTAAAGGGGAGTAAAGCGTGAAGAAAACCACTCCACGCTTGATTTGAAGGTTAAATGCGAATGCAAACATTCGCGCTTGACCCATGGGAGGTAACAATGAACGGTCAAATGTATCAAATTTGCTGTATCGCAGCGGCGGCAAAAATGGCATTGAAAACAAAAGCGGAAATTTCATACAAACCAATGTCATATGAGCGCGAAGTTACGTTTCAATTTCTGCCCGCATGGAAATGGTTTTCCGCAAAAGCTAAAGTTAGTGGTGTGGAAAAATGGTACGAAGAATGCTTAAGAAAAGGTATGGAAGATATTAAGTTTCTGGCACCAACAAAAATTGCCGGCATTCCGCTTCTTGGGTTTTCAAATACTACGGAAAGTTCGCTTGTGTGCTTTTATGGTAAGAAGGTTACATATTTTACACCGCATTGGGAGTTTGACTCCAGCGCAAGTGCGTGGATGATTCATTACACAGAGCATGAGTGGAATAACGCGCCCTCGGGCAAGCCTAAATTTGAGAATAATACCGAAGATTTCAAAATCGTATTGGTAAAAATAGAGGATTTTGCTAGACGGATTGAGCAGGATTTTTTTGCAGAGATATTTAAAAGGGCACATGATGTTTTAACAGGTGCGCCAGATTTTAAAGCAACGAAATATAACATGCCATTACCGGAAATGCCGGAAGACAAAATGCGAATTTTTGCGGCAGCAAAAACAGCGGATGTTTTTGGAGCAATGGGGTCTTGGAATGACAGCCCTCCATATGTGGCACACGAAAAAGGATTGAGTGACGAATACAATTCTTTATCGGCAAAGCTGCTGGAACAAGTTAGGCTTGCGTTTTTGTATTCAATTAATGAATGGTGATAAGGATGTGGAGTAGTGAAACTTCAAACAATAAACGGCAACTTTGCCGTATGTAAGCTGAGCGACACAACGCAAGTAGATTTTTCGCAGGAGTTTGTATTCCTGTCAAAAACAAACGAAGAAATCTCCCTTGTGTGTGAAGCGGCATACATTCCATCCAGTGCTACAGCAATTGAACCCGGCTGGCGGGGCTTTAAAGTAGTGGGAGTGTTGGATTTTAGTATGATTGGTGTAATCGCGAAAATATCTGCTATATTGGCGGCGGCTGGCATTAGCATTTTCGTTGTGTCTACATACAATACGGATTATATTTTTGTAAAATCGGAAGTTTATGACAAGTGTATGGAAGCACTCGTACAAAAGGGATACAAACTTGTAAATTAACGTCGCTAACATGCATTCAATATTAAAATGTTTCCGAAATTCGGCGGTTTATGTTATAGCTTGCGAAGGGATAAATTAAACCGCTACAATCCACAGCAGAAACGAGCAATGAAACATGATAAAAATAATCGAACTGGAAGAATCACGCATACCGGAGGCAAAAAAATTGGTGTGGGAAGTATTCCCCGAGCAGGATTTCTTAGAACGTGCCAGCTTTTGGCTCTACAAACGGCGCAATGCGGGCTGGTTTAAAACCATATGTAAGATTTGTGGCATAGTAAATTTCGCACAATACTGGGTAGCCATAGACGAAAACGATAACATCTGCGGCACAACAGGATTCTACGCAGAGAAAAAGGACTTCCACGAGGCAATATGGCTGGCATGGTTCTGCGTTGCACCAGGCTATCGTGGGCAGGGCATCGGCAAGCAGCTATTAGAATTCTCGATAGAAACCGCCCGCAGTTACGACAAAAAATATCTGCGTCTATATACCTCCGACCACCCGGGCGAGGCCGAAGCACAATTCCTATACGAAAAATACGGCTTCACAGAAGTAAGAAGAGAGAAGGATAAAACATGCACGCTGATATATCGGGAGAAAGTATTACAGAAGTAACCGCACCGGACGAAAAATTCGAAATTTGCCTAAAAATTCTACAAGCATTGCCGGACTGGTTTGGGGTAGAAAAAATGGTAACAAATTACGCCAACGACGTGCGCGATAATTTTTTTTGCTGTGCATTCGACAACAACAATCTTGCGGGGTTTGTATCGCTAAAAGTCCATAATCCGCATACAGCTGAAATTCATGTAATGGGGATTTTGCAGGAATATCATCGTAGAGGTATAGGGCGAATGCTAATAGAACGATGCATACAACAGTGCAGGCTGTGGGGTATGGATTTTCTAACTGTGAAAACGCTGGCGGACATCCATCCCGACGAATTTTACAAAAAGACGCGTCAATTTTATCAGGCAATGGGCTTTAAGCCGCTGGAAGTATTTCCCCTACATTGGGATGCAGACAATCCATGTCTGCTAATGGCCATGCCGGTTAATTACGTGTCTGAGTAGCGTCTTTCATGCTCGTTAAAGCGGGCGAATATTATTTCAACTGGTGACTCACAGTCACCAGTTGACTTTGCTCCACCGATTTGATTTATGTAGACGATTTAACGTCAATGGTGTAAAATATCGAAAATAAGATATAGTCGTTTAAGCCGTAGAAGTTTTGCTTCCAAGCGTAACGACACAACAAGGAGATTACAAATGCCAAACAAAAACCTGGCCGAGCAACTAAAAGGCGGCGTAATAATGGATGTTACCACGCCCGAGCAGGCACGCATTGCAGAAGCCGCCGGTGCGTGTGCCGTAATGGCACTCGAACGTATACCGGCAGACATCCGTGTGGCGGGCGGCGTCTCGCGCATGAGCGACCCCAAAACGATAAAGGGCATACAAGCGGCGGTAAAAATCCCCGTTATGGCAAAGGTACGTATAGGCCATTTTGTAGAAGCGCAAATTTTGCAAGCCATAGACATAGACTACATCGACGAAAGCGAAGTGCTAACCCCCGCCGATGACACCCGCCAAATCGACAAGTCCCAATTTGCCACGCCGTTTGTGTGCGGTGCTAAAGACCTGGGCGAGGCATTGCGTCGCATCCAAGAGGGTGCAAGTATGATACGCACTAAAGGTGAAGCAGGCACCGGCGACGTAGTGCAAGCAGTGCGCCACATGCGTCAAATGATGCACGAAATTACTACTCTAAGCGGAAATGCCCAAAACAAAGATGCCCTTTACAAGGCTGCATCCGAATACAGAGTAAACGTCGACTTGGTAAAATACGTTGCCGAAAACGGTAAACTGCCCGTGCCAATGTTCTCCGCCGGAGGTGTTGCTACCCCTGCGGACGCGGCACTTATGGTGCATCTTGGCGCGGAAGGCGTTTTTGTAGGGTCAGGTATTTTCAAATCCGGCGACCCGGCCAAACGCGCGGCGGCCGTTGTAAAAGCCGTGAAAAATTTCAAAGATGCAGAAATGTTGGCCGCTATTTCCGAAGATATCGGCGAGGCAATGGTAGGTATTAACGAGCAGGAAATTGAAATTATAATGTCTGCGCGCGGGGAGTAGCCACTTGCCAAATTTTACAATTAATGCTATAGTAATTTAAGTTGAAAATCGCCCTAGCGTGACCATGCAACATAGAGGATGAAAACAAACTTTCCTCGTATAACCCCGTATGTATTAACACAGAATATACTTAAACATAAGGAAGGAATGACTGAAAATGAACGAAAAAATGCGCGTACTGGAACTCCTAGAGAGCGGCAAAATTACAGCGGACGATGCCGCCAAACTAATTGAGGCATTGGGCCATTCTAGTCTAATGAGCCAACAAACCCGCGACAACGTGGAAGAAAGAGTAAATCAGTTTGCAGGCGAAGTAAGCAAGTTTGCCAAAGAAGTGGGCTGCAAAATGCAAGAGTTTTACAAAGATGTAGAACCAAAACTAAAAAAGGCAAGCCAAACCGCATTGGAAAAAGCGGCGGCTACCCTTGATAATTTGGCATGTAACATCGGCGAGTCTTTGGAAAAAGATTGCTGCGGCGAAGAAGGCTGCTGTCCAGGTGAAGAATGCGACGCACCAAAGCCTAACTAATAAATGAATCGAAGAGTCGAGTAATCGGCTCTTTTTTTGTTGGTATAGTGGTAAAACTCTGTCATTTTTTGTCTTGTGTTTTGGAGCAATAGTTCATATAATGGTAACATAGTGAAGTTGCAAAAAAAGCACATCAAGTCAACTTGAAATGTGGGTTGTGTTTGTTTTTGGCAAGTTTAAAATATCGGCAATCTGCCAATAGGGAGAGAATAGCGTTGGAAAAAGAATTCGTCTACGATGCTTTTATAAGTTATCGCCATACAAAACTGGATACGGCTGTTGCTGATAAATTACAAAAGCGATTAGAGCGTTATGTGCCGCCTTCTTCCGCAACGGAAGGGAAAAAAGCTAAAAAGCTGCGTATTTTTCGCGATGTAACGGAATTGCCTACAAGCAGCAATCTAAGTAATGACATTAAAACTGCTTTGGAAAAATCACGGTTTCTTATTGTTATTTGCTCAACAACAACCGCCCAGTCCAAATGGTGTATGCAGGAGATTACTTATTTCAAGGAACTTCACGATGGCAGTACAGCTAACATAATCACGCTATTGACGGAAGGTGAACCTTCTGAAGTTTTCCCACCCGAGTTATGCACCGAAACCCGTAGAGTCAAAGATGCCGACGGCATAGAGCATATCGAAACGATAGATATCGAACCTCTTGCGGCCAATGTTTCGGCACTTACAGAAAAAGAATCTTTAAAAAAATTAGACCGGGAATTTTTACGTATTGCCGCGCCTTTGTTTGGCTGCGAGTTTGACGATTTGTATAAACGAAACCAAAGAAGATTCGTTAGGCGTGTGGTTGGCGTTTTTGTTGTTGTGACATTGCTTTTGACGGCATTTTTAATTTACAACAGTGTAAGGATTGCTCAAATTAGCGCGCAAAGAAATGAACTTGAGCAAAAAACTATCGAACTGGAAGCAATAACGGTAGAATTAAATGAAGAGCGAGACGAACTTGCGCAAAGAACTATTGAACTAGAAGCAATAACTGTGGAATTAAACGAAGAACGAGACGAGCTTGCACGACGTAATAAAGACTTGCTCATTCAAGAATCGCGATATTTAAGTAGAGAATCCACTAGGCTTTTAGATGCAGGTGACCGCATTGGTGCGATAAATACCGCTCTAGCTGCCTTACCTACAGAAAGCGAAGCACGCCCTTGGATTCCTCAGGCCGAATTTGCATTATCTCAAGCATTGTATACCCATCAAAGCGGAAGTGTTGGAATTGATCGACGTCTAGAACACTCATCACCCGTAGAGCAAGTTATACTTAGCAACGATGGTACAAGGTTAGTTTCAAGAGATAGTCAAAACAACCTTTATATTTGGAATCCTATTTCCGGCGAAAGCATTGGCGTTTTCCATTCAAGCGCACATTTTGCGAGCCGAGGTTTTGTACTATGCAACAATAATCGTTTATACGTTGCCACAGGAGAAAGACTCATTTGCATAGATGCAAACACCGCCCAAATTCTTTGGGATATTGGGCGCGATGTATGGGATGACCCTTTCTTTGGAGCCAATATTATTCTTTCAAATGATGAAAAGATAGTAGCCCTTACTAGTACTAACAACGTTATCTTCTTCAACGCCGCTAGTGGAGAAATGAAATTTCATCGCAGTCTTCTTGGAGATGATACGTTTTTTGGGGCAAGTCTCGACAGCAGTGGCCACTTTTCAATCGATGATGAAGTGTTTTATATCAGTTCCTCTGATTCGATTCATATATTAGGAGGCAGCGAACCGGAGATTGGAACTTTGTTCCGTGTAAATATAGAAGCAGAAGAAGTAATTGCACGAGAGCTTGACAATGGAAGCCGTACACTTGGAATAGATGTTGATGAAAACACCGAGTTTTTTGTGGTAGCTGGCTACGGTGGAGAAGACAGAGATGTAGTGCTTGCGTTTTCGCGGGAAACCGGTGAGCAGCTTTGGGAATATGTACTTAGCACAGGTGCAGGGTTTCGTGCAAGTGCATTCATTTACAGCTATAATAACTTCGTGTTTGTCGCAAGTGGAAACTCCGCAGTCGTTATCAATGCAGATAATGGGGAAATGATGACAGCAACCACTCTATCCGCCAATATCCTATATTGCTTTGTGATACCTGAACGGCCAGATAGAATTGTTGCAGTATTGGGAAACGGAGAAACCCGCCATACTACACTTAGGGAAGGCATGTTTTCTCCGACTACTCCACTTTTTGGACATGGGCCTGTTATATATGGAGATGAATTGTATACGGTAGGGATTATATTTGACTCAACCCATGAAATGCCAACCATATCAAATTCAATGATATACGCTTTTGTGTCGAGAAATCCGCAACGTAATGTAGGGCAACCTTATGTAGCTATTGCAAGATATTTAGGTGATGATAATTATATTAGAATTGATACGGAATCTTTATTGTCTAATATGATTATTAGTGAGGATGGGCAATTGTTATCGTTTGTAACAGGGAGTTACAATGATGGATTTCTTCTATCCATTGCCGAGGCAAGAACAGGTGAAGTTTTGTTTGAACGAAGTGTCGATGTGAATCATTCGTCTGAAATTACGCAGGTAGTCTTTAATACAAATAATTACATCGTAGTGTGTACGGGGGCATGGCTTGAAATAATTGATTGGCGCAATGATTATATAATTAAATTCGACGTTTATGACGTTATGGAAGAAGAATGGAGTCCTCAGCTTGCACCGCGCTGGAATTCGATAATGGCCGGGAAATATGTATTTTTTACAAATGGCTGGGAACATTTCTTAGTTAATGTTGAAGAACGGTCTTATCAACGAATATTGATTGATGATAGCGTGCGCCTGGGTCATGGTCATTTTGCTCTTAATACGAATGGAGAACTCGCTGTTTTTTCAACCCCTTTATTTGCCGATAATAAATTAGTGCTGATTGCCCCTAATTCTGCACAACCACGACTAATTGACGATGACTTTATAGGTAGAGAGTCTTTTCAGACAGATTTGCATTGGAGCGAGGATGGCTTGATTTTGGCGGCAATAAACAATCGAAACGAAGCAATAGTCTACGATATGAGATCGTTGGAAAGAGTAAAAGTTATTCCGCTTATTTCACCCGTGGGTATATCTTTTACACCAGACAACGAGTATCTTATAGCACTTGGCGCAAATGGAATTCTTTACAAACACTCATTAACCAACATGAATCAAGTACGGCAACTGGAGGTTTACGATAGCGCAACCACCCAGATAACCAGAAATATTGGGGTAAGAATGTTCGAGTTTACCTCACTGGACGGCAGAGATAATATTGTCTTGACTGCCGGTAATTTTGAAAATTCGTATATTATTGATATCGAAGAGTTTGCTTTCCGTAGGTCAATACCACATTTGGGTGTATTCAATGAACAACACCGGATATTCGCCCAACATGATTCGCGAGCTGTTAGAATACGACATTTTTATACAACGGATGAATTAGTCGAAATGGCTTTGGCAGTCTTAAACGAATAGATAAATAAGACTGTATTGCTAAGCATTTTAAATTTCAACCTCTTAGTGACACTAAGAAGTTGAATATTGAATGCTTATAACGACAGCCCCGCGCTAAATCTCGTATTCTGACGTTCGCTATTCCTACTCCGAAAAATTCAAACGCACACTACCGCTGGTGCTGGACGCGTTTATCCGCACGGGCCCGTTTCCGCCGCTCGCGTTTCTTCCGCTTATGCTGTTGCCGTCTACGCGCATTCCGCCGGATGTAACGGATAAGCTGTAGTTGAAATCGCTAATGGGCGCGCGGGTATCGAAATTAACCGACCCGGAAGTTGAGCTCAGTTGTATTCCATTTCCGCCGGTATTTCTGTGAGACGTGCTGTAGTCTTGCACCGCAACGCCGCCGCTTGTGGAGCGCGCATAAAAGTCTCCGGCAATGTATACGTTTGCCCTAACTCGTCCGGACGTGCTTCTTAGGCGGGTATTTTCATGCACTCCGCCATCAACGGTAATACCGCCGCTGGTAGAACGCAGATATAATTCAGTAGTGTTGACACCGTCCATGCGCACACTGCCTGATGTGCTAGCGGCATTGATATGGTTGACTGTATCGGGTACGTAAATTGTAATGGCGTTGCTCATATTTCTAAATGAGAAGTTTGAAAAGTCAAAGTTGAAATCCAAAAACGCGGTATCGCCCGTACGTGACCAAGTTACGCCGTTTGACCCGATACTTAACAAACTAAGGCGGCTCCTGTTCACGTTTACACCCGTAGATTGAATCGTGCCGCTACTTTGGCGTGCATCGATATACAGCCGCCCGTCTGATTCGCGTATATTTACACGCCTGTCACTTGCGACAACACGCGTGACGTCGCCGGGTTCTATACGAATACCGCATGAAGTTGTATTTGCCACTATGGTGTGGACATTGCGGAAAGATTGGTCTGTGTAACCGGCCATGTCCGGAGAATCGGCGGCCGCCACTCTAATACCGCGGTCAAAATAAACACGTCCGCCACGGGAGCCGGAAATCCACCCTGCTGCAAACAGGCCTGCGCCCAGTAAAAGGCATAGCATTGCAATTCTTACCCAAGGGAAGTGCCTGCGTTCGGGTGTTGTATCTAAATGCTCCTGTGGCATGTTGTTATTGTTCAAATCGTTCATTGTGGTTCCTCCCTCCGATTTTTCTGAACAATGATTGTATTAGCGAAAAAATGCCTTTGGAAATGGCAACCATTAGTGCTATAAGCAAAATGCCGATACCCATAAACACAAAGCCCGTACCAGCAGTAAGCAAGCCGAATCCAAAATTCTGTACCAAAACAAACAGCGACAGCACAATGCTGGCAATCCCTGTAACCAAGAATACCACACCGCTTATCGCAAAGGAAAAAATAGCTGCAGCTATCCCAATCAATAGCCCAAAAAGACCGCCGCCAAGCCCGATTAAAGCAGGTGCCGCAAATACGGCAATTATGATAATAAGCCACCAATATTGGGTTATACCTTCGCGTACAGGTTGGGTAGCGGGTGGTGGTGCCGCGGCTTTTTTTACATAGCTTGTGAGTATTTCTGTTGCAAGGTCTGCGGGGGTGCCGAGTTCTGCCATTGCGGCGTTTTCGTCTGCGGCAGATTGGATAAAGTTGCTGTAGTACGCAAGCGCGCTTGTACGCTCCTTCGTAGGTAGTGCTTGAAGCTTGCTTTCAAGCAATGTCAAGTAATCTTCTTGTGACAAATTCATAGTAATCGCTCCTAATTCCATGCCGCTTGCGGCGGCAAAAATATGCGGTAATCTTTAACACTTCCTGTAACATGTACGGGTACTTTAGGGGTTTTGTCTCATTTTTATTGAGATTTTCTTGTGAAAATATCGCAAATAAGGTATAGTGCATATAAGGTTGTGATAACTATGACTCCAAGCTTATATGTAGTAGCAACACCTATCGGCAATTTGGAAGATATAACCCCAAGGGCGGTGCGCATTTTGGGCGAAGTCGATATTATAGCGGCAGAAGATACCCGTCATAGCAGAGGGCTTCTTAGCCATTTTAATATAAAGCCAAAAGCTCCGCTTATCTCCTGCCATAAGTTTAACGAACAGCGGCGAGGGGAGTTTTTTTTGTCTGCGCTTTCAGAGGGCAAGAGTATCGCGCTAATTTCTGACGCGGGTACGCCGTGTATTTCTGACCCGGGGCATAGATTGGTGCGCATGGTGCGGGATGCGGGATTCCCTGTGGTGGCTGTGTGCGGGGCAAGTGCGGCCGTGGCGGCACTGTCGGTATCTGGGTTTGATGTTTCGCGGTATACGTTTGTGGGGTTTTTGCCGCGTTCGCGAGGGGATATTCTGACGTGTTTGGATAATATTTTTCCCGGAGTGGTTGTGTTTTATGAGTCGCCTAAGCGGGTGGCGGCCAATCTTAGAGTTATTGGCGAAGTGTATCCGCAGGCGCAGGTTTGTGTTTGTAATGATATTAGTAAAAAGTTTGAGCGGGTGTATTACGGTGGGGTAGGGGATGTTGTGCGTGAACTTGCGGACAACCCACATGCCGAAAAGGGTGAGTATGCCTGTGTTGTGGAAGTGGCGGAAGTAGCGACAGCGGTGGTAGAAGAAGATATGCCGAGTTTGGAATCGCAATTGGTGGATATTATGGTAAAAACCGATTGCAATTTAAAGGATGCAAGTGTTGCGCTGCATAAGATACATGGGGAGCTTAGTAAAAAGGAAATATATGCGGCAATGCTGCGGGTGAAGGAGTTGCTTTAATTTTGAAAATGACAGAACTAATCCTGCCTCATGGCAAAATAAAACTCCCGGCTTTCTTCCCGGATGGCACCAGAGGCGTTGTGCGCTGTGTGGACGCGCAAGACCTTTACGCTTGTGGCGTAACCGGCCTTGTAATGAACACCTATCACTTAATGACAAAACCGGGAGCCGCAACAATAAAAGCCCTTGGCGGGCTTAATAGCTTTACCGGCTGGACGCGGCCTATAATCACAGATTCCGGTGGGTTTCAGGTGTTTTCGCTGATACGGGAAAACGCGTCTTTCGGCGAAATTCGCCCAAACGAGATAATTTTTCGCAGAGACGGAAAAAAGACTGTGCTTTCTCCTGAAAAATGTATACAGTCGCAGCTTGCCTATGGCTCGGATGTGCTGATGGCATTGGACTACTGCACCCACCCCGACGACCCGTACGAGCGGCAGGCAGAATCTGTGGATGTAACAATACGCTGGGGTAAGAAGTGCATGGATACGTTCACACAGCAGGTGAAGAAAGGGAGCGGACGGCAGCTGTTTGGTATCATCCAAGGCGGCAACGAGAAGCCGCTTCGCCGGGAATGCGCAGAAGCGTTATTGGATATGGGCTACAAAGGTTTTGGCTTTGGCGGCTGGCCACTGGATTCTGCCGGGCAGTTGACGGAAGAAATTTTGGCATATACTGCCGAGCTTATCCCGGACGGAATGGTAAAATACGCCATGGGAGTGGGGCGCCCGGAAAATATAGTTGCTTGCGCGCGTATGGGCTTTACTCTTTTCGATTGTGTAATCCCTACCCGTGAAGCGCGGCATAATAGGCTGTATGTGTTTAGCGAGGAATTTGAAAAGCCCGAAGACATCTGCCTTGATGGCAGCTTTTACCGCTATCATTATATTTTGGATGACGAACACAGACGCGATTCCCGTCCGATATCAAAGATATGCGACTGCCATGCTTGTGTAAATTATTCCCGCGCTTATATCAGGCACCTGGTAAGCATTGGTGACAGCCTAGGACATAGGCTTGCCACCATGCACAATTTGCGTTTTTATACCATGTTGATGGAGAGGTTGCAAGTGTGAAGAAAATCGCTTCAATCTTGATTTGACGGTCAAATGCGAGTGCAAGCATTCGCGATTGACCCATGGGAGGCAGCAATGATAACCGGAGCAAAATACAACATGTTATATCCGCCGCTTGTGCAGCGCATACTTAATGAAGAGATGAATAAAGGTGGTAAAGACGCTACAAAAGCTACAAAAACACGTTTGCATCAAATGTTCGGTGCGTATGTACAGGGTAATGCACATAAAAAGGCGGCAGCATTGCTGCATGAGTTTGAGGCGGGTGATAACTCGGCAGACATAAAAAAAGATGAAGAAACCTCGCGCGCAATAATGGCACTTCACGCATCTACAAAGGAACGTCTGCCGCATTTGGAGGATTTTCTTGCATTTATCGCAAGACATGTGGAACGTGTGGAAACCATTTTGGATTTGGGCTGCGGGTTTAACCCGTTTTCTGCCCCGTTTTGGTCGGAGTGTTTTATCGGAATCAAGCGGGAAAAAAGACGAACGCAAGAGGACTTTGCCCGCGTCAGCGGTATGTATCCAGAGGCGACCGAGGACATAGACATAACGTACTACGCATATGACATTGACGTACGCACGCGCGATTTGTTGAATCGATTTTTTGCGTATCTAAACCTGCCACAAACCGCCTCCTGTGCCGATCTTGTAGTGGAAACGCCTGCAGAAAAAGCCGACCTTGCGTTAATGTGTAAGTTGGTCCCCGTTTTGGAAGCGCAGCTTCCGGGCCGTGGGTTCGAACTTGCGCGGCAAACAAACGCGAAATTTCTTGTTATAACCTACCCGTTAAAAAGCCTTGGTGGCCGTGAGAAAGGCATGGGCAAAAACTACGCCATCCAATTTGAAAAAGCCCGCGCAGACGGGCTACTGGGCGAGTACAAGCTTGTTGCAAGCGAGGAAATTGGCAGTGAGTTAGTATATTTGTTGCGGCTGTAATTACTTTAGTTGAAATCAGCCTGAAAGCAAGACCGAAATGCGCGGTATTAGGCGCATTCTCAAGTGAAGTTTGAGGCGATTTTCAGCTAAAATTATTATAGAATATGATATCACCCACGGTCATTCGGAAGCCTTACCCCACGCGTTGTAAAAAGCCTGTTTTCACCGGCCATAACAGGAGTTGTATCTTCCGCACCCAACGCAATTTTTTCCACCGCCCCGACAAAACTATCGACTTCATCAAAAGTTGTATATATCCCAAAGCTGACGCGCACCATGCCATCTTGAAAATGACAGACATTGGATGTCAGTAAGTCATAGCCTTTAATTAAACGATTGACGTAAGGATGAGAGCAGAACTTTCCATGACGTACGGCAATGGCATATTGCTCCGCAAGAATTTCTGAAACGTAATTGCCCGAAAACCTTCCGATGTTGAACACAACTATTCCCACCCTGTCGTCGTAGTACATGTTATCTCCGTAAAGATGTAGCTCATGTTCGCCATCGATGCGCTTTAAACCGTCGATGGCTCTTTTCATCAATTCCAGTTCATGGTTTTGGATGTAGTCGAAGCCTATATCTTTTAATATCTCCATAGATTTTAGCATCCCCACAACCCCGGGATAATTGGGCGAGCCTGCTTCATATAAATCGGCTAAGGGAGCGTAATCGACATTGTAATCGTAAACAGCACTAACCATGCCGCCGCCCCAAAAGCGCGGCGTATGCTTTTTAAGGATATTTGTCAGCCCCACAATCGCACCGCCGCCAAATGGGGAGTACATTTTGTGTGCCGAAAACACAAAGAAGTCAATGTTTTCGTCAGGCGCGTTTCCCAGCATATTAAATTGGCGATGTGCGACAATTTGCGCCCCGTCCACAATGATTTTCGCACCGTAGCGGTGGGCAACTTTTGCAATCAAGTGTACGTCATTTACATATCCCGTAACATTTGAGGCTGCGGTAACGCAAACATATTTAATGCTTTTGTTTTCTTGAAGCAATTGTTCGATATCGTTTATATCAAGCCGCCCTATCTCATCTACCTCGGCATAAAAAATATTGTGGATGCCAAGGCGCATTCGCCAAGGTAAGTCGTTTGCATGATGCTCCATGCGGGTGCATATAATTGAAATCTCTTGGTTAGAGTCTTCAACTAACGCAGAAGCAAGCTTGTTTATTCCGTCTGTTGTGCTGTTTGTATAAATTACCGTGTAAGTATCATCGTCGGGCTTAAGTCCGAGAAATGTTTTGACGGTCTCGCGCCCGTGTTCGTAAATTTCGCTTGTGTATACGGATTTTTGTCCTGTTCCACGCCCGATGGAACCGTACATCTGTAATTTATCATATATTTCGGCTATAACGCCTTTAAAAGGCGGGGTGGTAGCGGCATTGTCAAGACTGATTGCGGGGTGATGCCCTTTGACTGGGGTATCCAGCCCATATATCATGCTGCGAATTTTTTCAGGTGTGTAAGTAGTTGACATGATAAGCCTCCAAGAAATTAGTATACTTATTCTATGTTTTATGTGAGGATAGTGTTATAGCCATGCTCTTTTAACAGTTTCAAGTGGCTAGCCACACTAGCCACTTGAATTTTTTTCAGTTGCCTAGTGTCACTAGGCAACTGAAAAAAACAAAAGTTAGAACGCCATGGAGTTTTGCAAGAAGTCGTTGACATTAAATATAATTTCTGCGATAGTTTTCTCACGATAAAAAAATAGACTTCTCTGGAAACTCATTCAAGCGTGCGAAAATGCTCCCTGATTCCGAAACATTTTCGCACGCTTCCGACAGTTTTCGGAGAAGTCTAATAAAATTTTTACATATTCGACAGGAGATGATCGTCATGAGTATGGTAACTACGAACATGCACGAACTAATGCAAATTGTAAACGGAGAACACGCAGACCCACATCATGTGCTTGGTATGCATGACCTCAATGACGAAAGCACCGTAATACGCGTATTTAACCCGGATGCTGCCGCAGTGGAAGCATTCGACCCAAAGAAGCCAAAGCAGCGTATCCCATTGCAAGCGGAGCATAACAAGGGCTTTTTCAGCGCGGTGCTGCCCCGGCAAAAGCACTTTCGCTACAAGCTCACATTTACTAGTGGCGGTAATACGTGGGAGAGTTTTGACCCATACAGCTTTGCGCCGGTGCTGTCTGACACGGATTTATATCTTTTTGGCAACGGCACACATTATGAAATTTACAACAAGCTGGGTGCGACCCCGCAAAAGCTCGAGGGCATAGAGGGTGTGCTTTTTGCGGTATGGGCACCTAATGCGCAGCGCGTTAGCGTGGTTGGCGATTTTAACGGCTGGAACGGCTTGCGTAACCCAATGCGTTCTCTTGGCAACGCGGGCGTGTGGGAGCTTTTTATCCCGGGTCTTGCCAATTATGACAAATACAAATTCGAAATAAAATCCCATGGTGAACTGTTTCAAAAGTCCGACCCCTATGCCTTTTTTGCGGAGCTGCGTCCAAACACCGCGTCCATGGTATATGACATAGACGGCTACAAATGGGGTGACAGAAAATGGCTCACCAACCGTAAAAAAAAGAACCCGCTGGATGGGCCTGTTAATGTATATGAACTGCACGCGGGAAGCTGGAAGCGTGCCGCAAATGAAGACTGGCGGCACCTAAGCTGGCCGGAATTAGCCGAGCAGCTAATCCCCTACGTAAAGGAAATGGGCTATACGCATATCGAACTCATGCCAATAATGGAACACCCCTTCGATGGGTCGTGGGGATACCAAGTAACGGGCTTTTACGCACCTACAAGCCGCCACGGCAGCCCGCATGAGTTTATGGCGTTTGTAGATGCCTGCCATCAAAACGGAATTGGCGTGCTGCTGGACTGGGTACCCGCTCACTTCCCCAAAGACGCTCACGGGCTGGCGAACTTCGACGGTACAAGTCTATACGAACACTCCGACCCGCGCCAAGGTGAACATCCCGACTGGGGTACGCTGATATTCAACTACGGGCGCAGCGAGGTCAAGAATTTCCTGATAGCCAACGCGCTTTTTTGGATTGAAAAATACCACATAGACGGCCTGCGCGTGGACGCGGTAGCGTCTATGCTGTATCTCGACTACGGCAAAGACAGCGGCCAGTGGATACCAAACGAACATGGCGGACGCGAAAACCACGACGCGGTTGAATTCATGAAGCATATGAATTCCATCGTTGCTAAGAAGCACCCGAATGTACTAATGATTGCGGAAGAATCCACCGCATGGCCGGGTGTGACCCGCAGCGTGGACGAAGACGGCCTTGGCTTCGCACTAAAATGGAACATGGGCTGGATGAATGATTTTCTTTTGTATATGTCCAAGGACAGTGTACACCGCAAGCATCACCACCACCATTTGACATTTAGCATGGTGTATGCCTATTCGGAAAAATATATGCTGACTCTTTCCCATGACGAGGTGGTACATGGCAAGAAATCGCTGGTTGACAAAATGCCGGGTGATACTTGGCAAAAAATGGCCAACCTACGTACCGCCTACGGCTTTATGATGGGACACCCGGGTAAGAAACTGCTGTTTATGGGCGGCGAAATTGCTCAGTTCAATGAATGGAGCGAAAAAGGAGTTGTGGACTGGTTCTTGCTTGACGAATTCGAGCATCACCGCCAGATACAGACATTTGTGCGGGATTTGAATAACCTGTATATAAAAGAAAAAGCCCTTTGGCAAAAGGACTTTTGTGGTGACGGGTTCCAGTGGATAAGCTGTCTTGATAACGAGCGCAGCATTGTGTCGTTCTATCGTATGGCAGAAAGGCCGCGACGTAGTAAGGCTGACCAAGCCGCGAAGGGGTCGTCATTTGAATATTTGGTATTTGCGTGCAATTTCACACCTGTGCCGCATATGGATTATCGCGTAGGGCTACCCGTACCGGGCAAGTATGTGGAGATTATGAACAGCGACGCGGCAATTTACGGCGGCAGCGGGATTGTTAACCCGGGCAAGCTTATCGCGGAAGAGTATTTGTGCGATGGACGGGAGTATAGTGTGCCTATAAAATTACCGCCGCTTGGGGTGGTTGTGTTGAAAGTGAAGGTATGACCTTACCTGCCAAACAACCCTACCAAGTAAGCAAGCCGTTCCGCCTGCCAGCTTGCCAGCATTTCCGGCGTGTAGCGGAAAGCCCAGCACCCGTCGGTGGAGCCGGGTGTATTCATCCTGTCTGCGGAAGGCAGGTTCATTACATCCTGCAGCGGCACAATGGCAAAAACCGCGGATGACGCAATTGCCATACGAATCAAATCCCACGCAACATCTTCGCCGGAAACATTAAGGTACCGGCGTAAGTAATCGCGGTAAATTTCGTCAGTCGAGTTATACCAGCCTACGGTTGTATCGTTGTCATGTGTGCCTGTGTACGCCACGGTCAGGCTGCTTTCAAAGTTATGCGGCAGGTAGTCGCTGTCGCCCTTTGCGTCAAACGCAAACTGCAGCACGCGCATACCCGGTAGCCCCGCGTTAACGCGCAGCTTGTTTACTTTTTCTGTAATTTCGCCAAGGTCTTCGGCTATTATGGGTAGTTCGCCAAACTCTTTTTTCAGAGCTGCGAACAACGCCTTGCCGGGGCCTTTTTTCCATTTGCCTTTTACGGCGGTTTTTTCGCCAAAAGGCACCGCCCAGTATGATTCGAAACCCCTGAAATGGTCTATGCGCACGATGTCAACCATGGATAAAACCGCCGCCACTCGTTTACACCACCACTTGTACCCCGTCTTTTTGTGAACGGCCCAGTTATATAACGGGTTGCCCCATAGCTGACCTTCGGCAGTAAAATAATCCGGCGGAACGCCAGCTACACCTGTGGGCATACCGTCTTTGTCCAGCAAGTACAGCTCTGGAGAGGCCCAAACATCGGCGGAGTCATGCGCCACAAAAATGGGAATGTCACCGATTATTTGCACACCCGCTTTGTTGGCGTATTTTTTAAGCGCGCTCCATTGGCGGAAGAATTCGTATTGCAGGAATTTACAAAACTCGATTGCGTCAGCAAGTTTTTCCCGTGCGGCTTTAAGCGCGGCAGGCTCGCGACGGGCGAGAGATGTGTCCCACTTTGTCCATTCGTGGCCGCCGTAGCTGTCTTTGAGCGCGGTAAAAAGTGCGTAGTCGTCCAGCCAGTCTTTGTTCTTAGTGCAAAATTGCTTGAACTTGGGCGGCTTTTCGCCTACGGCAAAATTGTCGTATGCCTTGCGCAGCATTTCCATTTTGTATGGAATCGTACGCCCAAAGTCTATCCGACGCGGGTCAAACGCGGGAGTGCTTGCAAGGTCGTCATCCGTTAGATAGCCCTGCGCTTTTAGTTCGTCAAAGCTGATTAAGTAGTGGTTACCCGCGAAGGACGAGAAACTCTGATATGGCGAATCCCCGTAACCTGTAGGGCCAAGGGGTAGTACCTGCCATAGCTTCTGCTTTGACGCGGCAAGAAAATCCACAAATGCGTATGCTCCTGTACCCAAGTCACCCATGCCGTACGAGCCGGGGAATGATGTTGGGTGTGCAAGTACACCGCTTGCTCGTTTATTAAACATATTGTTCGCTCCTTTATACCAATGCAACGCTGGGAATATCCGTTGCGCCTATGTTGTGGAATATATTAGCATATTGTGGGTGTTCGCACAACATCAAAAAGCCAGACAAGGGTTCATATGTGTGTTCCCATCGTCTGGCTTTTTTGCGGTTATATGCTTTTGCGTTTGGTAACTTTTTCGTTACCGGGTTAGTATTGCCCCAATCTTTACGCTGCATTGAGTGAAATTCTTTTTGTTGCTTTTTTGACCGTTTTTCCAACGGTACGTATTTCTGCTTCATGCGAAACACCTCCACCAAGAGTTTAGCATAAAACACCAATATCTTCAAATTTTCAAAACTATTCCGCTCCGGCTTTTAACGCCTCGCTCATAGATATGTTATTTAGCTTCCTGCCACACAGTTTTCTGGTGAAAAAGTACACTCCCATAATTGCAACAAAGCATATGACAATATGCAAGGGATTTATAAACATAGGCAGCACTAAGTTAATCATTTCGCCAAGGAAGCGGAACATTGCGTTGGTCAATAGCAGTGTCGCTGGCAGGCTAAGGGCAAACCCTGCCACAACTACCCATGTGGAGCTGCTCAAAATAAGTGTCGAAACTTCTTTGCTGCGATAGCCAAACACCTTCAAAAGCGAAATGGAACCTCTGCTTTCTTCAATCATTAATGATGTTACCAAGAAGATAATTACAATGGCTATCAAGCTTGCAATAACCGTTATAACAACAATCATCATTGTCATCATTCCCGCTAAATCATCCATTGCGTCGGCTGCCTCGCGCAAATCCATAAGACCTGCCAATAAATGAGGCTCGATATCCAATTCGCGGTCAGACATCAGGCCGGAGTAACTGCCCATAGCCATACCCGTCATGCGGTTAAAGTCATCAATTGGCATGAAAATAAATTGCCCCGAATGAGTTTGCGCTATTGCATCTACAACTATATCGTGGGATACGCCATTCATACGATTGATGGCAGTGACAGAATCGCCGGGAGACAATCTTAACCGGTTTGCCAGCGGCAAGGTTACAATTATTTGATTACGCGCCATAATATTACCTGACGAATCACGAGGGAGAATGGCATTTGAATCCGGCAGTATACCCATGACATAAAACTGTGCGGATTCTCTGCCTTCGGGGAAAACTGAAATGGCATTGAATGGCTCGCTGCCTTCCGGGGCATCGCCATGTTGTACTGTGTTGAAAGAATACTCGATGGTGAAATTGAACATTTCATCCATACCGCCGCCCAAGACAGTATTCATGGAATTATTAATTGTAAAGCCAACCAACATCAAAAACGAAGCGGCGGTAACGCCCAATAACAGAAACAACAGCCGTGGAATGCTGCGCATCTGTTCGCGCAACTGGAATTTTGTGGTGAAGCTAAACCGCTCCAGATTTATAGACCGCTCCAAGAAATTGACTTTGGTTTTTCCGCTGTCGCCCTTCATCAATTCTCCTGCTGTTTTTTTAAGCTCTTTGTGAACGACTATAAAACTTGCCAAGCCAAGAAAAATAACGGGCATCATCACACCCACAAGGATGTGTGTAAGCGACATTGAAATACCCGTAACCGGAACATTGTAAAATTCCATCATCATTAAAACAGTAGGGCCAATTACGGGCAGAGCCAACAAAACACCAAGCACCCCGCCTACCACGGCCAACGTCAAAGGCAATGCCAAGTAGTGGCGAATTAACTCTGCGCGCCTGTAACCTTGGGCATACATTGTCCCGATAATAACACCGTCTGCTTTAACCATACGCCATATCATCACGCCCACAATAAGACAGGTAATCAGAAACATTACAGAAGATACGGGAAGGCTTATGGCTCTTGCTCCTGTTATTTGTGCCAAAGGCATTTGGATACGCCTATTGTTACTGGCATCCACCCATCCTGTAAGGGAATAGCCGCCTTCATTTAGCAAACGGTTGAGCGTCATTGTTTGTGCGGAAATGTTATCCCTGTCTAAAAAACGTGCCGAATATACTGTTGCGGCGTCCGGGAATAGCTCGAAATCCGCATCAGAAATAAGCCCTATGCCAAATCCGCTAGGCGGCAATACATCATGTACGAACCTGAGAGGGTAAACGTAGTGGGGCAAAGCCATCGTACCGACAATAGTAAACCCGTGTCCGTCTATGTTCACGCCATCCCCTATGCTCAAGCCGTGAAGCGATAAGAAGTTTGGGTCAAGCAGAATATCGCCGGAATTGGTAAGTCCGCTGCCACTAGTTACAGCCGGGATATTAACTCTTGTGCTTGGGCTGATAAGCTGCAACGGCGCACCTTCGCCAAGACTCGCATCAACGAAGCGGTAGGTGTCAATTAAAGCACCGCTTTCCCGCTCTATGGCAGATATATCTTGAATGGGCGTTACAGAAGAAAACGAAACATCTTCCTGTAAATTTTGTCCTGTAAAATTTCCTATTAGATAGTCAAGATTGGTGGCAACGCCCGACACTAAAACAAAGAAAAAGCTTCCCAGAAAAATTAAGGCAATAACGCCGAAATAGCGTCCCTTGTTTTCCATAATAATACGCCATATACGTTTTTTAAGAGCCATCACCACTCAATCCTTTCTGCCGGGACAAGCTCGGTATTTCTAATCGCCTCCACAACTTCGCCGCTTCTTAATCTAAATACAGCGTGTGCCATACCGGCCAGGGCACTGTTGTGGGTTATCATTAAAATGGTGGTGCCGAACTGCGCGTTAACTTTTTCTAGCAATACCAAGACACTGCGGGAGGTTTCGTAATCCAATGCGCCTGTTGGCTCGTCACAGAGGAGAAGTTTTGGGTTTTTGACAATGGCGCGTGCGATAGAAACTCTCTGCTGCTCTCCGCCGGAAAGTTCCCGTGGAAATCGGTTTTTCTTTTCCAAAAGCCCAACAGATGAAAGAACTTCGTCAATTTTGAACGGATTTTTACCAATATTGGATACAAGTTCAACATTTTCGGCCACTGTCAGATTGGGTACAAGATTGTAGAATTGGAACACAAAACCAATGCTTTCCCGGCGGTACTCGACCAATTGATTGTCGCCAAGGTTTGTAATGTCCATGCCGTCCACTTCTACCATGCCGTCATCGGCTTTGTCTACGCCGCCGATAATATTCATTAGCGTAGATTTGCCGGAACCTGAGGGCCCTAGGATAACCCCTATTTCTCCTTTGCCAAGTTCCATGCCCATTCCCTTTAACACATGTGTTGTCGTTGTTCCATTGTTGTAACTTTTTTTCAGGTTTGATACCGATAAAAACATACTAACCCTCCATTCCTTTTTTTAAGAGTGATATCATTTGGTTTAATTCATTTTGCATTTCGGGACTGTCCGCGTTCAGTTCCAATAAGTTAACATTGCGGTTGACTAAGCGCGCCCTTATACTCTCTGTGACCGCGACGAAATACTCCATAAGCAAATCGTTGTCAATATCTGTCCTCACCAAGCCTTTGTCCTGGCTGTTTTGGATGAGGGTTTTCATGTAGTCGTTGCTTGCTTCGTACATGGCCTTCATCGAGGCATCCATAAGGTCCGG